>Ga0209426_1000032_pt1 | contig 286401 bp, 293 predicted proteins | sample Deesub1362B_J571_FD_187697 | JGI IMG/M metagenome (GOLD analysis project Ga0209426, IMG submission 187697) | Deep oceanic, basalt-hosted subsurface ecosystem from Juan de Fuca Ridge flank, Pacific Ocean, CORK Borehole 1362B_J2.571 (SPAdes)... ...
ACGTGGTAGTGGGAGAGGTAAAGGTTTGGTTAGAGGAGGTGGAGAGCTAAGTTAAGCTTTTAAAAAAGGAGGGATAAAATGGGTTCGTCTAATAAAGAATTATTCTCATCCCACAAATGTTTTTCGGATACTGATGAATTGGCTGGTTTCTCTCTTATCGATACGAGACCTACAGATTTCAGGAAGACGACAGAGTCAATAAGCCGAAATAAAGGCAGATGCTACATCCATATTCTACCGGATTACCCTCTTTGCGAAGAAATTGCGAGCAAAAACCCTAATGGTTTTGTGCTATACGGGAGACCGAAATTTTGCGAAAAAATCGATGAGGAGGTTTATAAGTATGTAATTCCATCTTGTCGCGGGTGTGATAATATCCTCAACTGTGGTTTTCATAAGCAGAAAGAAAGGGGCTTAGGCAGAGATATTTACACAGTGCCGCAAAATCTGAGGTTAGCTATGGAATGGTTTGGCTCTAAGACCATTGTTATTGATGACTATCCACTTTCAGATATAATCTTTGAATATGAAGACGTAACATTCACAGACATATCCCGACTAAAGGATTATCTCAAAGATCGGGGGCCAAAGTTATTTCGATTACTTAAAAAAATTCAACCCGACTTGTTCCAAGACATTGGAAAAGAGATCCATAAATTCATCAAAAAGAACAGAAAGGAGCTTGAAAAGGAATATAAATCCCTTGACTGGGAAGAAGCAAAGCAACACAGGGCAATGACTAAAATAATCTCTCTGATGTTAGAGGCCAAAAAATTATGGGTTTTTGGGATAATCAACGAAAGTGGCACACCGTTAATCCGAATTTGCGGCAAAATGTTTACCAAGAGAGATTTCAACAAAGTCAGGATTGAATACATAACCGCAACACCGCAAAACCACGAGAAAGATCTCCTCAAGCAAATTTCATCACTTCCAATTGTAGAGCTTACAGATGAACCCCAAGCACGGAAAAACACGACCGTAATCCAAATTAAAGATGCTCTTTATCCAACAACCACAATCAAATCAAAATACAACACGAAGTTCAAGCGAATCAATAAATCAATTGATGATTTCATAAGTAAGCCTGCGAGGGCTCTTGGCCTAGAGGTTGTTCTATTTTTAACGGACTCTTGTAAAAAGGTTATCCAACCTTGTTACAAAAACCTCAAGCTAAACAGCCGGAGATTCAAAAACAGCTCTACTACCGTTACTAACCCAAACATTGCCTATGAAGGATTGATACCAATTTTACTACACGGTAAGGGAAGTATAGGAACCAATGACCTAATAGATATTTCTATAGGTATCATTTCCGGGATTAGCTTTCTACCTCTGCCTTTTTTCATAAGGCCACCGTATATTGAAGATTTTGAGAGGTTACGTTTTATAATTGAAGAAAAAATAAGCTCGGATAGGGCTTTATTGAGTGAATGGGAAAATATTAGGAGAGTTTATAAAAACAAGAGTAAAGATTTACTAAAAAGCAATCTTTACCATGTTCTATACGACTCGATCGAGCAATACGGGGTGAATACAAGGGAAATAGTGGAAAATAGGATTAAACAGGCAATAGCGAGGATAGCAAGAGGCAAGGATGAGCCTAAGTTAATCATAATCATTTCAAATCTTGAACTCACAGATAGGGAGGATGGATTTATTCCAGAAGTTGGTGTGCACGTGAAAAGGATAGAATCTGGGAAATTGCTCGAAGAACTTAAAGCATGGTTTAAACCTTTACTAGAGAAAGCTGTGATAGAAAAAGAGAGAATGCATTTAAATAAGCTTACTAGGAAAAGGGCTGAGAAATTAGCTGAAAAATATGGTTGTTTTTCTTGGGGTTGGTATTACAAAAGGCTAAAGTTTCCAAAAGGAGTCGAAGAGGGTTTTAACATGCTATGGAACGCCTACACGAAGTTGTATTTTGAAGTTTACCCAGACGCTCTTTATCCCGAGTATTTCGAGGATGAAGACGAGCTACAGATTCGTTATAATTTTTTAAGAAAGCGACTTGAGATCAAGAAAAAGCAGTAAATTCTAATTCAAGGCAAAATACTAGTTAGAGAAAACTTTAAAATTACCAAATAAATTTTTACTGTGCCAAATAAAAAATTTGAAGCTTTGGTTGGACTATTGATCACAATTGTATTATTACTAAGTTATTTCAGAGTGAGCCAAGAAATAATTGATTGGGTAGTTGAACTATATGTAATGCATATCATCATCGGCAGTATCACATCATGGGCAGCTGGGCAACTTGTTGAAGGACTTACTGGTAACTTTTTAAAGCAGTCCCTTCTAGTTGTTGAAATAAAAGGAGTTAGATTCTCCATATCAGTCTTTTTAATAACTGTTTTACTTGTGAAATTTTTATTATTTAGATAAAATTTTAAATGACTTTTCACCCATCGGAGAAAAGTTAATAAAATTTCAAAATTAAAACATTTTTATGCCTGAATTAAAACTAGGGCTATTAGAGAATTTATCCCTAAATAAATGGTACTTATTTCTGCTTTATTTAGGTGGAGTGATTTTAATTCTGTCTTTATTTTTGGAAGTAAAGGGAATCGAAATTAATAAGGTGAGAGCTTTTTCAGTATACACAATATATTTAGGTTTACTCATATGGGTTATAAAGGATATTTTGGCCCATGCAGATAGAATTATTGAGTCATTTTGGAGACATGAATACTTTAGCGAGGAAGAAGTAGATAGATGGGGAAAAATTATAGTTTTCTTTGACTATTCAATTACTTTTGTAGCATTGTTTATTTGGATTATTTACATCTCACAAATGATTTTTTAGGAGTTGAAATTATCTTAAACCCTAGAAACTGACAGAAAATTGTTTGCTAGTACTTCTTTGCAAGTGTTCTCTTTATTTTTTTTAGCTTCTCCTTTGCCTCATTATATTTCAATCCCACCAAACTTTCAGCAATTTTCACTCTTGCATCTTCCCTAACACGAGGTAGTTCCCACACCAAAGTAAGTTTTAGATCTCCGTTTCTAATCAATTCTTTTATTCGGGGAACTTCTCCACCTACCCGACAAAGTCCGTCTAAGGCCGATCTGCCTATTTTTACACCTTTATTTTCTAACAATTTTGAGGCTTCACTTTTACCCACGAGTTCGACTAATTGGCGTATAGATTCAGCATAAAGAATTGGGTCTTTCTTGTTTCCTTTTCTAAAATCTCTCACAATGTTTTCTATAAGATTATTATACCATTTAGTTTTAAATATTTCCTGTTTTATTTTGTTTGGCCTTAGTTGTAGATCCTCAGATAATGTTCTAATTGTCTCTCCTTTTATGATCGCATATTTTGAGATTTTCTCAAAAAAATCGTTCAAAAGTTCGTTTAAATTATTATTGCTGCCTCTATATTTGCTAAGAAGATTGGAATACTCGAGATCAACCTCGGATAAGACTTCTTTAATTAATTTTTGATTTGGAAAAAAAGTCTGACCTTCTATATCGTAAAATACTGTTGGTACGGTTCTCCTTTTTCCATCCGGGAATGTAACTTTAATTATTTCGACTATGAAACGGTAATTTTTTCTATCTGGTATTTCCATCAGATTTCTCCCCATTTCGATAGTACTTCCATCTTATATTTTTCAAACTCATTCTCATTTATTATTCCATTTTTTCGAGCGTAATCAAGCAATGCATCTATTGCACATCTCAACATGTGATAATCTCTACTCGCACTCCCCATTTTATCGGCTTTTTTGTAAGTAGGAAATTCAGTATTGATCATCACCACACCTTCTCCGGGACTATACCAAGCTTCTCGTTTCTCCGTATCTTTATATGGTTTTATTTCAATGCCACCTCTTTTTGTTCTTCTCTCACGTTTTATAGCCTTTTTGTCTCCTATTTTGCCTGAGGGTGCAAGTGTTTTGTCATCACCACCCATTATGGGAACTCGCCCTCCCTCTGTATCCCCTCCCACCGTGCCTGGGACAGGTTCAGAACCCTCGGTAAGACCTGTTTCTATCTCACCATCTTTTCGTTGAATTAAAACCTCTCTTTTTGTTGGTTTAGTCGAAATTTCTATTAATTCCGGAAAATCTTTTATTAGTTTATTTATTTCCTCATGGATATGTTTCATTGATTTTTTAGGTATTTCTTCTTCTTTGATAGCTCCTATCTCTTTCATAAATTGGCTTAACTGAGACGCTACTTTTTTGGCTAGATCTCTCCAACGAGATGTTTTTTTAATATTGGTTTTGTCACCAGCTAAGTCTTTAATTAGAACGTCTGCATGGATGTATCCTGTAATTCTATCGTTTTTACTTCCATAAACGCTGAAAAATTCCCTTTTTATCTTTCTCCCATGAACAATAATAGCGATACCTGTTTTTTCTTCTGGTAGCTTTTGTTTTGTAAAAAATACTTTACCTGTAACCTTTTCGCCACTAACCGTTGCAATTATGTCTTCTCGTTTCTCAAATTCAAATTCTAAAGGTGGCTCAACCAATTTTGAATTAATAAAAAATTTTAGTTTTCTTTTTTTTCCATGTTTGTTCCTAACTGGAGCACCATTTAATACGGTAGGATAAAAGTCTTGCAAAACTTGTGCAATATGTTCGGGGGTTATTATTCTTAAGAATTCCTTTTTGAGAACCATTTTTATTGAGGTGAAATTTTTATCTAGGTTTTTCGAGGGCCTCACAAATCTGTATTTTGGATAACCTTTTTCCATTTTCCATTGTTGAGCTGCTCGATAATTACCTAATTTGGTCTCAATTAGAACATATTCGGAAACATAAATAATTACCTTCATTCCCCAGCCGTATCGCCCTAGTGCATATTTTTCTTTATCTCTGTATTTTGTTGAAGCTGCAATTTTAGGTAAAATTTCTTCAAAAGTTTTTTTATTTATCCCATCGCCTATCATCAAAATCTCCAAAATATCACCGCTTATATTAAAATGTATTTCATTGTAGTTCTCGTCAATACAGTTATCCACATTTTCAACGATTACAGCGTCCTCTATTGGTATTGAGTAATGTTCTTTAATGTCTTCCATTAGATGGGGTACATCAACTTCAAACGGTTTAAAATCCTCATTAAACTCCATGATCCAACCCTCCTAATTCCTAAACATTTCTGCAAATTCCCCTAAAGCATAATAACTCCTACTCCCCTTTTTATCCAACTTTATTACCTTCAATTCAACCATCCTACTCGTTATACCAGCTCTCAGACTAGCTACGGATTTATCGGTATATCCCTTCTCTTTGGGAAATCTCTCTTCCAAAAAGAGTTTTAGCGAGCTGTTCATATGGTCTGGAGTATTTAAGCCCTCTGTAATTTTGGTAACAATAAATCTGAATAACTCGGCTTCTGAAGGGACTTTAAGTTTGATGTGGTTCAGAAGATATTTGATTTCTTCGTTGGAAAAATGGTATTCGGGATTTTCACCTGTCACGAGGTATTTGTCGAATATTGGGGATGGTATGCTAGTGAATTCGTACCCTTCTTTGGTTAAAATTAAATTTCCTTGCTTAACGTCCAAGAAACCAATTTCGTATGGAAGACCGCTGATTAACTTATTGTCTGCTGAAAAAGACACCACAAAATTACTAAAGAACCTCTCAAAACTCTCCTTTCCGTCTTTTGGAAAACCTGTAGAAAATCTCTCACCTCTTTTGTTGTCATAAAGCCTGTCAAGTTTCTCCAGTTCATCTCGTATCAGTATAGAAAGTTCTTTGATATCGCTCTTGAAGGTTTGAATTGGAACTAGTCCTCCATTAAAATCTTTAGCTAAGTTTTGAAGAACTCTCAATACAAATTTTACGGGAAAATATTTGTTTTTAATAGCCCAGATGGGATACTTAGCCCTCTCTCTTATCGTTGAATTATCTAATAAAACAAAATTGCCATGGTTAACCAATTTAAGCCTACTATACATCGGCATACTAACCTTTTTTTCTTCAGTGTCCACTTTGTTTATTTTGAGAAGTAAATTATTCAATTTTGAAACTCCTTCTTTCTCTAGCTCAATTTGGTTTTTTATTGCATATCTTATGAATTCGTGAAGGTCTAGTCCTTCCCGTTGAATTATTTTCTCAATTTCTTTAAGTTCATCAGTGGTAAGTCTTACTGTTATGATCATATTACCACTTACCAGTAAGTGGTACAATAAAATATTTAATATTTACTGTTGCCGTGAAAGTATTAAGGAAAGAGATTTTCTTAACAGTGGTTCAATTGTGAAATGTTTTTCTCACTTCATAACCTTTTGAACAAGATTCTCATTTTTGCTTAAACGCTCTATAGCTGGATGTCTAGGTTCAAACTTTTCTAAAAAAGCATACATCTTGGGATGGGTTTTGGATAATCTTTTGTAGTGGGAAATACCATTTAACGGACAACACCAACAACCAATTCTCCTGTAACCTTTGTCATACAATGGATTGTATGGTAATTCTTCTTTTTTGATATAGTTCCAGACCTCCTGTTGGTTCCAATCATAGATGGGATGGACTCTTACAATATCCCCACCTTGTTTGTAAATTTTGAATGGTTGGATGCTTCTCCGGTATATAGATTCTGTGCGGATAGTGCCGACAATCAATGCTGAAATACTATTATCTAAAAGGACCTTCTTGGAAGGGTCTTTCTTATAAGGAGTGCAACACCATCTACAATCGTGAGTAGCCCAACCCCTTTCTTTGACTTCAAGAAGAAAAGATTTGTGAGGCCTAGCTACAATTAAATTTAGATCCCACATTTTGGATAAAGAACGTACATATTTTACTGTCTCAGGAAACTCGGCCGAGGTATTGTTGTAAATAACAGGTATCTCTGGTCCAAAAACTTTTAATGCCAGATGGAGAATAACGAGACTGTCCTTTCCCCCACTGAATGCCACAGCAACATTATTCCCAAAAATTTCTTTAGTGGTCTCAAGTATTTTTAGAGCTTGTTTTATTCTGAATTCTTCAAAGAATTTCTTATTGACGATCTCTAAAGCTGCTGGGTCTTGTTGTGTTTCAATCATGGTTTTAATTTTTTTTAATTTATAGTACTTAAAATTTTCCTGGTAAATCACCAGGTAAAATTAATAGTGTAAAAAGTTGAACATCCTCCTAAAATTTTAAAAATATCAATACTGTTATTCGGTTGTAGAGAGGTTAGGTGGTGGTATGGAATTATTTTCTCAAAGAAAAGGCATCAAACCAGTTAAAAGTGTAATACAAGTGGATTCAGTAGATAAAGATTTAAGGGTTAGTTTATGGAATGCCTTGACCATTTACTATTGGAACAAGGTAGAATTTGATGAACTTTATTTACTCGAATCTTCTATCTGGGAACTCATAATTAAGATCTGGGTAGACTATTTAAAAGAACCTATCGATACCCTGGGAAATTCTTGGGAGAATTTTTACAGAAAAGTAAGGGGCTATTACTTTACCTGTCAGTGGTATGAGGTCTATGATTTCATAGAATTCATAGCTAATACTTACCCAGACGCCAAAACTAATCAAGAATTTATGAATTCTTGCAACTTCATTTTAGAAAGTGAATTATCCGCTTACCGTTTCGTTGGAGGGAAAATTACTCAGATAACTTCAGAAGAAGAGATTTCTGAGATAGAGGAAGCATTAGAGGTTTCAGAATCTTTAAAAACAGTTAATCTTCATTTAAAGAGAGCTTTGGAGTTGTTATCTGATAGAAAAAATCCTGATTACCGAAACTCAATTAAAGAGTCTATTAGTGCGGTTGAAGCTATCTGTAGACTAATAACACAAAATGATAAGGCAACTTTAGGGCAAGCCCTAAAAGAAGTGGAGAAGAAAGTTGGTTTACATTCTGCCTTAAAAAATGCATTTAGCAGTTTATACGGATATACTAGTGATGCTGAAGGTATTCGGCATGCTTTACTTGATGAACCTAACCTTTCTTTTGAGGATGCAAAATTTATGCTAGTTTCGTGTTCCGCTTTTATCAATTGGCTTATTAGTAAAGCAACAAAAGCTGGATTCAAAATACGTCCTCAAAAATCGATGTAGAAAGGAGTATTTAAAAAATAAACATTTAATATTAGTGATAAAACAGCAAACTCTTGATTCCTTTTTCCATTTTTAATTAGAGACTTCAATCCTTGTTATCTAAATAACCACCAAAAAATATATATACTAAAATTTCTATCTTTATCTATCAATAATAATATTAAAGTTATAAGCTACAAAAATTTTTGTTTTAAACCTTGTCAATTAAAATTATATTTGGTTTTGTGCCTTTAAAATATAAAAAGAAAGTTTATATAATTTAAGTGACAAAAAATAAGCATGGGGTCGGTTTCCGACCCTAAAAAAGGAGGTGAAAATTTGAAGGAAAACAAGGAAATGAGTGTAGAGAATGAGCCCACGTCAAATGAAAATGAATTATTTCCATGCGTTATATGTGGTAGAAAGTACCCATTTGAAAAATTAATAAAAAGAGAAGCATACCCATTTGAATTTGGATATTCCAATGAAGCAATTGATTTGTATGAACCCGAATATTTCCTCGAAGAAGAGTCGGATATCGGAATGTTAGGAGAAGGATATCTTTTAGTTTGCAAGGATTGTTACGTAAAATACAAAATAAGAAAACCGACCACTCAAGAACATCGATATTGTCTATTTTGTGGCGAGGATGTTTTTGGATCAGAAAAAGGTTTTGTAATCATGAGCAAAGTGTATCCCAAACTTTACCAAAGAAAAGGTACCATAGAAAAATTTGATTTAAGTGTGATGTGTTCAGATTGTTTTGACCTCTTTATCAGCAAAGGCTTAAGAGGTTTCGTGGAACATCAGGTATTCAATCACATATCCGAATTAGAAAAGAAATTAATCAGAATTAAAGGATTTCAGGAGAATTTAAATACAGTTAAAAAATGTGAGGATTTTCTTTTGATAAAAAGAGATTAATTTTTCTTTTTTATTTTTGATTCCGAGACTCAACTATAATGTCTAAAAATACACGCTTGTGGGAAAATTACTTTTCTAAGAGCTGGTTCAAACGGAGGCTCGGATCTAAAGAATTCTTAGAACGCTACGGGTTATCTCTGAGGAAGGAGAGAGAAGGGAGAGTTATGAGGTTTATTTATCTTATCTTTAGTTCCTTTATTTCTTATAATGAGACAAAATATTTATTAAAGTGAAAGTTTAATTTGTAATGTTAAGGTGATTTTAATGTTTGATTTATTTGGTAGTGGGAAGAAAAAGAAAAGTGGCAAACGAGGGGGGAAGAGAAAAAGAGAGGATAGTGGGTTTGGATTTGATTGGTTTTAGGAGGCGTTTTAAGCATGGGTTTAGTTGATGAAGTTGTAGAGGCGGTAGTCGCACTTTTTATTATATTCATCTTCTTTTGGTATGTTTTTCCAGAAATTGCGAAAGTTACTGGAACTAATATTTGGTACATCAATCTATTGGGAGTTTTAATGATCGTTCTCGTAATCTTGAGGATAATCGCTGAGATAAGGAGATGACGCTATGGATAAAGAAAAAGATAAAGAAAAGAATATTGGAATTATGATTGGTTTATTGACTCTTGTTGTCTTGCTACTTCGTTTTTTATATGTTGATATTTGGAGTAAACCAGGTATTTCAGCCGAAATGAAACTCTCCATAACTAACTCGATCATCCTAATCTTACTATTTGTCTATCTCTTTTTTCCTAAGAAACTTTAATTTGATTCCGAAACTCAAATGTGGAACTGTTATCTAACGTTATATAACGGGAGGAGTTCGCTATGAAAAGGATTGGAGAAACTAAAATCGGGAAGTTAACGCCTAAACCCCACTTAACCTACCCCTTAATCCGACTTCCGCCGGAATTCTCTGACGTAATAGGTAAAAAAGCCCAGATCTTCGAGACCGAATACGAAGGAAGTAAAGCTTTTTTAGTAGTCGTAGCTGAAGAGGTTATAAAACCGGCCGATAACTCCGATTTAGAAAAACGCTTAGAAGAGCTGGAACGCAAATTCGAGGAGTTATATGCCAATGTAACCAAAAATCCTATCGAAAACCGCTTTAACTCCCACGAAATAAATACGGACCCGGCGGGATTTGAACCCGCGATCTACGGCTTAGAAGGCCGTCGCCCTATCCATGCTAGGCCACGGGCCCACATCTTTGTTGCTGTAACACTTAGCTAAAGGAAATTTAAGGGTTTTGCTATTTGAGATTTTACTATTTGAGATTTTACTATTCTTGGGTTTTGTGGTTTTGGGGTTTTGCTTTTTTATATTCTTTTCTCTCTTTTTTCCATGCTAATTTAATTTATGAAAATTTATGAGACTAAAAAATTAATTGGAACACGACACCGATCATAGACGGAGAGACATAAGTTTATATCCTATAGATCGTACTACAAAATATGAAAGTAATTGATAAAAACGATGTTAAGGAAGAAGTAGTTGAAAAAGCCAATAAAACAACAATTAGATGGCTGATAGACGAAAACCTCGCTGAAAATTTTGCCATGAGATATTTCGTGATTAGAAAAGGTGGTAACAGTCCTTTGCACTCCCACAACTGGGAGCATGAAATGTTTGTCGTTAAAGGAGAGGGTTACATCTTCGACGGAAACCAGAAACTCAAGGTAAAAGAGGGTAATGCTATTTTTATTGGACCAAATGAAGTGCATCAACTCATTAACGAATATTCTGAGACCCTTGAGGTTATTTGCTTAATTCCGATTAAAAAATGAAATTTAGATGAAAGATGGAGGATAGAAGACAGAAGTTAATCCGCTGAATACTGGATTTGCTGGGTTTAATGGTTACTGGGTTACCTGACCTCTTGTTATTCAAAACTCAAGAAGATTAAAATAAGATAAATTTTCATAATTAATCATGGTGATAAGATGAGAGTAGAAGTAGAAAAGATGACTATTCGGGTCATGAAAGAGGATGACTTGGAGGACATAATAAGAATTGATGCAGAATATATGGGACAGAGAAGAGAGGAGTACTATAAAAGGCTACTTAAAGAGATCCTGAATCCTGATTACAAAATAGTAACATCTCTTGTAGCAGAATATGATGGAAAAGTAATCGGCTTCATAGCCGGAACAATATTTTCCGGGGAGTTTGGCGTGCCGGAGAATATCGCATACATAACGACCATAGGAGTTGATAAGCAGTTTTCCGGAAGGGGAATTGGAAGAGAACTCTTCAATCAGTTCATCACAAATGCGAGGGCGGCAAGAGTCGAGAAGATTTACACGATCGTTGAGTGGGATAACTGGAACCTGCTCAGATTCTTCAGCAGAGCAGGATTTAAGCCCTCAACTTCCTTAAATCTTGAGGTTGAAGTTAGATAAGCAGAATGGGATTAAGAAGGGATTAAGAAGGGATTAAGAAGAATCTTTTCTAATCCCTTTTATTTTTTATAGTGGTAATTTAGATTGAACGGGAGTGAATGAAAGTTTTTTAACCCGTTTTAGCTTATGGGTTTTATGCAATTTGAAACAAAAAGTGTCTTTTCAGACCCTGAGTCAGGTTTAGAAGTGGTGAAAATTAAAGTAAATGGGAGAATTCTCACAGGCATTAAAATGGATCTTGCAAATGCGCCGCTTTTGATCTTCAAAGGCGAGAAAGTTATGGTTGGATGTGGCTACTTGAACGTTGAAACCTTGGATAGGATGGGGAATGCTGCATGCATCGTAACCGGTGTGAGAGAGTTTGAAGATGTCCTAAATGCAGAGATAAAAGCGGTTACTTCAAAAGCGTCAGAACTCGGGGTTGAAACAGGTATGAAAGGACTGGATGTATTGACCTTATAACCTTCGATCCTTCGATTCATGAGTATGTAACTTCTCAGAGTCTCAGATTTTACTTAAGTCTTCAAAACGAAAACAGCCTCCTCAATCCGCTGTTCCTTGCATTTAGGGCACCTAGTTGCTTTTGGCTTGCTGAATTCAAAACCACAAGATTTGCACCTCGGTGGAATCATGAGGAGCTTCAAACCCTTCTTTTTAAGCGCTTTAGGTATTTTTTCAATGGTGGCCAAAACCTCTTTCTCCATTCTTGGATCGAGATCGAGCTGATAGATTATCTCGCTAACTGTTAAGCCCTCATCGTGCTCCAGCAAGAGATCGATTATCCTTTCTCTGAGAGTTTTCATGCTCCCAGTGTTTGCCTAATTAGCTTATTTAGCTTATCCCTCCTCTGCTTCATATTACTTCATATTCACCTCATATTAGATCTCAACATCAAGGATCAGCCTAAACTCGAAAGAAATGTATATAAACGGTCTGTCACTACTTTGCTCGGTGATTTTATGGCGAAGGTATACTACGACAAAGATGCAGATCTAGAAATTTTAAAAGGTTTGAAGATTGCAATTATCGGCTACGGAAGCCAAGGTCATGCACACGCCCAGAATCTGAGAGACTCGGGCTTAGATGTTATTGTTGCAGATAAGGGAGGAACAAAGAACTGGGAAAGGGCTGTTAAAGACGGTTTTGAAGTTGTTGAAACTGCTAAAGCCGTAAAAGAGGCTCAGGTTATAATGTTTTTGGTGCCTGATAACCTTCAACCGGCTGTTTTCTACGAGAGCATCAAAGACAACCTCAAAGAGGAAGACATGCTCATGTTCGCCCATGGCTTTAATATCCATTACAATCAGATTATCCCGCCCGAGTTTGTTGATGTAACGATGATCGCTCCCAAGGGTCCAGGCCATATAGTCAGGAGGATGTATACTGAGGGAATAGGAGTTCCCGCCTTGGTTGCTGTACACCAAAACTACACCGGCAAAGCACTCGAGAAGGCTTTAGCCTATGCAAAGGGAATAGGGGCAACGAAGGCTGGAGTTATTGAAACCACGTTTAAGGAAGAAACCGAGACGGATCTTTTTGGGGAGCAGGTTGATCTATGCGGTGGGGTTGCTGAAATGATCAAGTCATCCTTTGAGGTTTTGGTTGAGGCTGGCTACCAGCCTGAAATCGCCTATTTTGAGGTGTTGCATGAGCTGAAACTCATAGTGGATCTCATCTACGAAGGCGGAATCTACGCGATGTGGTATTCTGTCAGCGACACAGCCAAATATGGCGGAATGACCCGAGGAAAGAGAATCTTCACCGAGCAGACGAAGGAGGAGATGAGGAAGATACTCAGAGAGATTCAGACGGGTGAGTTTGCAAGGGAATGGATCCTCGAAAACCAGGCAAATCGGCCAGTCTTCAACAAACTGCTTGAGATGGAGAAGAACCATCCAATCGAGAAGGTTGGAAAAGAGCTAAGGAAGATGATGCCCTGGCTTAAAGGAATTGATGTTGAATAAGTTGATGAGATGAGTAACCTTTTCTTTTTTAATTGATGTATGAGAGATCCATCCTCAATCGGCTGGGAAAAGCTACTGGATCTGATGGAGGGGGAGGCTAAGAAGAGGCTAGCCCCAGTCTTTACCCTCAAAGGTTTTCTCAACGATCCCTTCCAGCATCTCGTTTTTACCATCCTGAGCGCTAGGACGAGGGATGAGCAAACGGTTAAGGCAGCAGGAAACCTTTTTAAGGTTGCAAACACACCAGAGAAACTTGCAAAGCTTTCAGAAGAAGAAATAGCTACTTTAATCGAAAGTGCAGGTTTTTACAGGAACAAAGCAAAAAATCTCAAGGCCATGGCAGAGATACTCGTAAAGGAGTACAACTCGAAAGTTCCAGATTCCTTCGAAGAGCTCGTAAAGCTGCCTGGGGTTGGGAGAAAAACCGCAAATGTTGTTTTGGCCTACGCCTTCAACAGGAACACGATAGCAGTCGATACCCACGTGCATAGGCTGGCGAACAGATTAGGGTTCGTAAGGACTGGAAAGCCAGAGGAAACTGAAGTTGAGCTAAAAAAGGTTGTTCCACCGGAATTATGGAGAAAAGTTAACAGGGTATTCGTCGCCTTTGGGCAGACGGTCTGTAAACCGATTAAGCCTTTATGTGAAGATTGCCCCATCGAGGGTGTATGTCCAAAGCTCAGTGTTAAATAGGTTGATTTTAGATTGTTTGGATTGATTGAGTTCTTTTTAGAGGCTTTTTAGATTTGCTAAAATTTACTTTGGATTGACTATCACAAATCAACTTACCACCCCCAAACCAAAAAGTTATAATCTCCACCAATTACCAATCTGCCATGAAACTCATCACCTGCGGACTGCCGTATGCAAATGGAAAGGCTCATATCGGTCATCTCAGAACGTATGTCCCAGCTGACGTTTATGTGAGATACCTTCGTATGTTTGGGGAGGAAGTTATTTTTGTCTGTGGGAGCGACTGTCATGGCACACCCATTGTCATTAACGCTGAAAAAGAGGGTTTGAAGCCCAAAGAGCTTGTCGATATTTACCACGAACACTTTCAAGAGGTTTTCAGAAAGATCGATGTTAATTTTGACTACTTTGGAAGAACGGATGCAGAATACCACCACGAAAGAACCCAAGAGATTGTTAAGAGATTGTTGGAAAACGGTTACATCTATCCTAAGGAGATAGAGCTCGCTTACTGCCCCAACTGCGATAGATTTCTCCCTGACAGATATGTTGAAGGTGTATGCCCCTACTGTGGTGAGATAGCGAGGGGTGATGAGTGCGATCAGGGTTGCGGGAGGCATCTCGAGCCTGGAGAGATCCTAGAGCCAAGATGCAAGATCTGTGGGGCAAAAGCAATTTACAGAAAACAGAAACACTACTTCTTCCGTCTTACCGAATTCAAAGACTTCCTCCTTGAATTTCTTGGGAAGCTTGGAGGAACTGAGAACGCTCTGAACTACGCAAAACAGTGGGTTACGATGGAGCTGAAAGACTGGTGCATCACGAGAAACCTTGAGTGGGGGGTCAAGTTCCCGGGAGAAGACCTCGTTGTATACGTCTGGGTTGATGCCCCCATAGGCTACATTTCTTTCACCGAAAAAGCATGCGAAGGCAGAATAGACTGGAGAGATATATGGCTTCGGAACAAAGCTGAAATCGTCCACTTTATAGGCCTGGACATAGTCTACCACCACTGCATTTTCTGGCCAGCGATGCTAAAAGGCTCTGATTATTCCTTGCCAAACGCTGTAGTGGCAAGTGGGATGGTTAAGGTTGAGGGGAAGACATTCTCAAAGTCAAGGGGTTACGTTGTATGGGTTGAAGATGACTATCTAGCTTCAGGGCTGAACACAGATTTTCTCAGGTACTATCTCGTGAATTATACATCCCACCAGAAAGACCTGAACTTTTCGTGGGAGGTTTTTGGAGATAAGATAAACAACGAACTCATCGCAAATCTGGGGAACTTTCTCTATAGAGTTACACACTTCGCCTGGAAGAATTTTGATGGCGAAATACAAGCAAAAGTCGATAGAAATGCAATGAATGCTATCCAAGCAGCTATTAAGAAAATAAAGGAAGCTTTGGAGAATTGGGAGTTTAAGGTTGCCAGTGATGCCTTCATGGAGCTTTCCAGCTTCGGAAACAACTACTTCCAGAATGCAAAACCATGGGACCTTATTAAGTCTGACCGCAATGAATGCGAGAAGGCTGTTGCAACATGCTTGCAGATAGCCAAAGCTTTGGTTATCCTTTCCTATCCTGTGCTCCCAAAAACGATGAAGAAGTTTTCAGGATTCTTGGGTTTTGACGTGGAGAAAGCAACGACGGATGATGCACTAAAAATTGAATCCTTTAAAATTAAAAAGCCAGAAATCCCCTTCACGAAGGTACTCCCAGAGAAAATTGCTGAACTGGAAGACACGATGCATAAAAGGATAGCAATGGCAGAGAAAAAAGAGGAGAAAGAGTTTGAAGAGACGGGAAAAGAGACAAGAGAGGTAAAAGAAGTTGTTGGAGAAATTGAAAACGTGAAAGGTGAAGTTGAGGATGTAAAAGAAAAGGAAGGGGAGATTGTTATGGAAGAAAACCCATCTGAGATTAGTTTTGACGAGTTTAAAAAGCTGGATTTGAGAATTGGCAAGGTTGTCAAGGCTGAAAAGATTGAAAAAAGCAAAAAACTGCTAAGACTTGAGATTGACATTGGAGGGGAAGTCAGACAGGTTGTTGCAGGGATCGCAGAATACTACAAACCTGAAGATCTTATAGGAAGACTTCTCCCCATACTCGTCAACATGAAGCCAGCGAAACTCATGGGAGTTGAAAGCAGGGGGATGATACTGGCCGCTGATGTTAACGGAGAACCTGTGCTACTTTATCCGGACAAAGAAGTGAAGCCAGGAACGAAAATAAGGTAGATTACCTTAAGATTATCCTAAGATTACCCTAAGATAACCCCACCTAAAAAACAAATGGCCGATAACCTATGGATGCTTCACTTTCCCTTCTTATTTCCATTATCGTTATTTTGCTGCTAATTCGTTTCATAAATATAAGTGTATCAATTCTAGTTGGAGCCATCTTACTCGGACTTCTGACAATAGGCACTGAGACTTTCAATCAGATTTTCATTTCTGTTACCTCGCTTCAAACTCTAAAACTCCTTGCAATTGTGGTTCTAGCCTTCACCCTTGGCTACTCAATGGAATACTTCAAACTTCTCAACGATCTAACAAATTCAATTGTAGAAATGACGGGAATGCTCAGTTTACTTTTGATCCCCTTAATCATCGGTTTGCTTCCAATGCCCGGTGGAGCTTTAATTTCAGCAGTAATGCTTGTCAGTCTCGTTAAAAAATTTAAAGTAAGCCCTGAAAGAGCAACATACATAAACTTCTGGTTCAGACATCCATGGGTAACGGTATGGCCACTATATCCAAGCTTCGTTGTTGGTATGGCCGTTGTCAATGCACCGTTCTTTGAACTGTTCCGGGCAACCTACCCAATTGCTATAATCTCGATTGCCTCAGGAGTTCTGATAACGAGGATTTCTGGAGGCATAGATGTGAAATTCAATTTCAGTTGGAAAAACTTCTGGAAAATGATCTACTCCTTCTATCCTGTTATACTCGTTGCCCTCGGAAGCCTGATCCTCAGGCTGGATTTGCTCATTACACTTCTTATTTCTATCTTAATTCTCTTCATCCACAAAAAAGTAAGAACTGGAGATTTAAAGTCAATTTTCAAAAAAACGATAGATTTCAAGATAATCGTTTTAATCTTCGCCGTGATGATCTACAAAAATCTTATAGAACATACAGGATCAGCAGAGATATTCTTTCGGCACCTCAACGAATGGAACTTCTCTCCCACAATCGCTTCTTTCCTCCTCTCATTCCTCATAGGATTTTCAACAGGTGTTGAGATAAGCTACGCCTCGATAGCCTTACCTTTGCTAACCACATTTACCGGAGTCGGCAACATAGTTTACAAGAACTTCATGCTGGTTTTTGGAGCTGGATATCTTGGAGTGATGCTCTCACCACTCCATCTTTGCCTCGTTTTCAGCTCAGAATACTACAAGGCAGACCTTATCAAGGTTTACAAAACTCTTCTGCCAACAGGCATTCTGACGGCGTTACTCCTCTCAATTGCCTTCATTTTAATGTAAGCATAACGAAGCTTTTAGATTTTTAGATAAATCCAGAAAGATAATACAACTAAGTGTCTGAAAAAAGCGAGAAACAGTAATTAAGAAAAGTAGAAAAGCAAAAGTAAAAGGTTATCCAGCCTCCAAGAGTTCAACTCCATCATCAGTTAATTTCAGCACCCCTTTTTCCTCAACAACAAAGCCTTCTTTTATCAACCAATCCAGATTGAATTTTAGCTGGAAATCAGTCAAATTAAGTTCTTTTTGAACTTCTTCTCTTGTTTTTCCGTGAATTCCTATAACAGCTACGATTTGTCGCCTGTACGGGCTTAATGATGCTTTGAAAAGTCTCTCGTGATGCTCCCTATCTCTTTCTTTCTCCACCATAATAAAAACCTCATTTCTGATTGTGCAAAATTTTCCTTATAATTCTTTCGGGGTTTCAACACCACACTCATCAATGGGAAACCAAAAAATTTGAGAAATCCTGATGGATCCACCCAATTATTTTACCTGCATACCTATGATCCTATCCAGCTCTCTAAGAAAGTTTTCCACTTCCGAATCTGGGATCAAAGCACCTGCAGCTATACTATGGCCTCCTCCCTTTCCTCCAATCTTCTCAGTAACCTGCTTTATCGCTTTAGCGAGGTGGACACCTCTATCGACAAGTTTCTGAGTCGCTCTCGCTGAAACTTTAATGCCTTCCTCATTTTTCGCCAAAGCAACTATGGGCTTGTTAAGATTTGCCTTTGAAAAACACATCCCAGCCACTATTCCAACTATAGTGTCAAGGATCATGTCACCAGCATCAAAATACTGGATGTTTTCCAACTCGGTTATGCCAAGTTCATCAACCAGCCTTAAACCTTCGGAAAGATTCTTTCTATGGTTCTGAAGAAGTGATCTTGCTCTCTTAAAAGCATCATTCCTGTCTCCGAGGCAGACTTGGAGGCCGATATCCTCATAACCATATCTGGCAGTTGCGTTTAAAAGGGTTGAGAACTCCATCGCATCCCTTAACTCGGTGCCTTCCTCTTCGTTTACAAGGAGGTAACTCTCTCCAACGAGCCTCTTTATTGTGGCAAAGGGCATCTTGGAGTTCATGCACAGTCTTACAAGGGCAGAAGTTACATTCCTCCTCTCTTCAGCTGTGAGATCGATCCATCTACTCCACTCATCAATCTTTATCCCGAGAGACTCCAAGAATTCGATTGCTCCTCTCTCATTCCCACTGATTCCAGGCAAAAAGGGATCAAAAGTGTATTCAAGCATCTTTACAACCGGTCTCGTTTGCTTCCCAAAGAGTTTCAAATCCTTAACAACCTCAAGGGTGCTGCTGGTTAAACCCTCCTCAACAACCCATCTGTTCAGGCCAACCAGCTTCCCCTCCCTTGAATCTTGGAGGTCACCAACCGCTCCAACTATCGAGAGGGGTGCAAGATCGATATTTTTTGCAAATAAGCTTCTTCCAAGCATTCTTGCAACTAAATAGGTTGTAGTAGCTCCCGAAAGCTCATAACCACCGTCGTAACCAAAGATATGGGGGTTTAGTTGCCTGCCATCATCTTCCAAGGGGACGTGATGGTCAGTTATGGCAAAGTAAAGAACATTTGACCTAATCAAGTCTAGCTGACCACTCCCCAGATCTGTAAACCAGGTAAATCTGTTTTCATCTGCTATTTTATCGATTTCAGACTCCCCAAGCTGTTTTACAAAAATTATATCGCAGTTTTTACCCAGTCTATCAAGGGTAACTTTGGCAATGGAACCGGAGGTTATGCCATCAGCATCGATATGAGTTACAACAAGAATATCATCATTCTCTTCGATGAGATAGGCAATTTCTTTTGCCCTTTCCAACATTTTTTCAGGCAACATTTAGATCATGTTTCAATTATGCTTAAAAAAGATAAATTTTTTGAGTGTTTTGAAAGTGAAATAAAGGTTGCAATGGATGCATAGGAATAAAAGGACATCATAGAAGTCTATTTGATAAACTCATCCTTCAGAAAGATAATATTTCCCCTTCCCTTCTTAACTTTCTCAACTATACCCCTTCTTTCAAGATCCGCAATCATCAAACTAACTTTTGCTTCCGAATAACCGAGCTTTTTCCTCAGATCCCTTTGTGAGATCCTCCCTCCTTCTTTAACCAATACTTCGAGTATTTCCTTCAAATCTTCAGGAAGATCCGTAACCTTTTCTTCTTTAAATTCGACAAAATCCGGCTTTTCACCTTTGGATTTAGATTTAAAAATAAAAACTGCAACTATCACAATCAAACCAATCAAAGGTATCGCATAAATGTAATAGATGTAATTGTTGGAATTTTGACCATCAACTAAGAATTCCACATCGTTTATTTCTCCAATTTCAGGATATTCCAATTTAGGGAAAAGAACCAAGTCTATAACATATTTCCCTTCTTCTACAATCGTGACATTTTCCTCAGCATAAAGCTCTGATCCTTTTGTAGCAAAGTAAGCTTTAAGTTTATAGTTGCCAGGTGGAACCTCAAACGCATAGCTCCCATTTTCCGTGACCTTTTTTTGGATAGGAGTTGTATTTATCTCCACTATAACCCCGTTGACAGGTTCAAGTGTTTCCCAGGAGAAGACCTTTCCATGGATTACCGCTGCATTAGCAGTCGCTAAGAATAAAGAGAATGTTATCAGAAGCATCAATGGCATCACAAGAGCTTGCAGTCTCCCCATCTTTAGAAATGATGTCCAGATGACTTTTAAATCTTCCTATATCCATAAAATCATGAGTAAAAGTTTGTGAGTGAATTCTCAAAATTTTTCTCTGAATTTTCTTAAAGTTAAATAAAATCTCTGGCTCTTTTGTAAAGTAAAATAAAGGTTTATAAAGCAATTTAAGTGCAAAAAAATCCGTGTTACTGAAAGTATTCTTAAATTTAAAAGCTTCCACATACTTCTGAGGTGATGTGTGTGACGGCGGGAAAAAGAAAAGTGGGAAGGATGCTGGGGTTTTCAGCGTTGCTGATTGTGTTATTGCTTGTCTCGATAGCCTCAGCAATGGATGTAGGAAAAATGGACTTTAAGAAAATAAAAGAGAAGTACATGAGAGACAAAGCAAGGCTTAGAAGCCACCATTTCGGAATAGTGATAAACGAAGATACCTTCGATGAGGCTAAAGAGTGGTTGCTTGCAAGCGACGATCTTGCGGTTGCCTCACTGCTTAGCATCAAGGAAAAGATAGAGAACAGCCCCGTTAACTATCCAGAAAAGGATGCTTTACTAGAGGAGATCGATGGACATATAGCCGATATATCTGCTGTTAGAGAGGATATTGGGAACGCTGCCACAGTTGAGGAACTTAAGGATGCGGCAAAGGAGTTGAAGAAAGAGTGGTTGGAGGCAAAGGTTTCACTCAAAAAAGCGATAGGGCTAAGATGGATATACATCATGGAGAAAATGCTGGATAGAGCAGATAAAATTGCAGAAAGAATTCAGGAGCTCACAGAAGAATATCAGGCACAGGGTAAAGATACAACTTTGCTGGAGAGATGGCTTGAGAAGTTCACCGCTGATACGGAAAGAGCAAGGGAAAAGGTTGAAGAGGCTAAAGAGAAACTGATGGGGCTCGAAAGAAATAGACAGGTTAACAGATTTTTGCTTAAGGAGAACATTGCGTTGAAGAAAGCAGTGAAGTACATGCACCACTCCCACTTCAAACTCAAAAGGATAATCTGGTTTATCAATCACCAGCAGACCGGAGCCGTTGACATCGAAGGAACTGGAATCCTATTCGCAGCTGGCAACGGTAGTGTTAGCATCGAGGGAAGCGGAATTGTGAAGATCTGCGGAAATGGAACGGTAACAGCTCCAGCCGATAACGTTGTGGTAGCTGTAGGATTCGGTGAGAAGCAAGAGGATAACGGAACCGTAACTTATACAGGGGAGGGCAAGGTTATAGTCAGAGGAGAAAACATCACGGTTACAGCTGAAGGGGAGCTAAAGGTTTTCGCCAAGGGAAGTGGAAGTGTACACCTTGAGGGGACAGGAGTTTACAAGACCAAAGGATTCACAGTAAATTCGACAGGCTTTGAAGAGCAAGAGGTAACTGAGGAAGTGCAGGAAGAGGTTGAGGAGGAACTTACTGAGTAAAGTTTAGCTGAGTGAAGCTTAGCAAACAAAAATTTCCTTTTTATCTTTTTTTAAGACTCTTTTAGCTTTATAAGCTCTGCAAGCCTTTCTTCAACTTCTTTTGGAGTTTCAATAATCCCAGTGAATTCCTTTTTTATCAAGTACTCAAGGGCAAAGGCTACTAAAGCAAAGGTTCTGTCCATGATCTCCAAGGGTGTTCCGTTACCCATCGTAAGGTTAACTGAGCGCCCATCGGAAAGAACATAGAAGTGATTTTGTCCGCTTAATTTCGTAATGTGTTCGCTAATTTCAGTCTTCTGATGTCCCTCAAGATTTCTCAAGTCTATTTCGTATCTCCCGGCACCCATATTGCATAGGATTGCACCGTTTTTGATGTATCTTATGTTGGAGAAATCGATTATTCCATCGACTCCGGTAGCGGTTACCACGATGTCAGCCCTTCTCAAACCATCCTCAACCTCGGAAACTTTAAATCCCATGTATTCAGCAAGCGCACATCTAAGCTTATCTTTGTCAAAAACCTCAACCTCGCAGCCCAGTTTCTTAAGTGTAGAAGCGCAGCCTTCGCCAACCCTCCCAAAACCGATTATAAAAATATTTTTTCCAGGAAGCATTATGTTTAGTCGTATCAAGGCATCGAGCAAACCTAAACCCGTTCCATAGATGTTTTCTCCCTTTCCTTTGAGCTCAGAATCGTCTATCGATATCGCTTTCCTGAAAACCTTTTTAGCATGCAGACTTTTTAGATTATCAACACCGCTCTTGGTCAGCTCAATAACTCCAGCTACGCTTTTATCCGCTTTTAAAGCCTTTCTCGTTAAAGCTGCAACGCAATCAAGGAAGTAATCTGAATCTAAGCATTCTTCCTTTCTCCTCACCTTTATTCCTTTATCTTCTAACCACCTTACAGCCTCTATCTTGGTTGTAGGATCATCGAACTTGCATACTTTCAAATCCACATATTTAGAGAGTTCATAAACGAGCACGGCTGTTTTATATTCAAGAGGAAAGCATATAGAAACTCTTTCACCTTCTATACTCTTTGAAACAAGCTTGCAGGCTTCCTTTACATAGATCATCCTCTCGAAAACCCATTCCATCACTTGTTACCACCTGGAAATCAGGTTTTGCCAAATTCAATCGAATTCTTAATCACAATGGGTACTTTTGATGCTACATTCATAGCCGTGAAGTTGTAGCCCATCTCCTGGAAACAAAGATCGCCGGCTAAGCCATTGATGAAAGCTGCTGCTGACGCACTCCACAACGCGTCGGCAGAAGCAAATAAAGCCCCCACAACGCCTGAAAGAACATCTCCTGTCCCGCCTACCGTCATTCCAGCATTTCCTGTTTTGTTAATCCTAATCTTATCCCCGTCGCTTATGATGTCCTCCTTGGCTTTAAGAAGGATCGTAGCCCCTATTTTCTCTGCCATCTTTTTGACGTTTTCCTGATCGGGATCTTTGCCAAAAACCCTTCTGAACTCTCCTCTATGAGGTGTAAGGATACATTCAACCTCCTCGGGAACGTCCTTCGTTATTCCTTCTGCATCTAGCACAGCTTTTCTTATCTTTCCTGTCTTAAGGATTTCAGCTGCAACGTTTGAGAACTCAGAGTCTCCGGTGCCCATCCCCATAACCACAACCCCATGCTTCTTGAGGAGCTTTTCAATCTCAGGAATGTTTTTCTCCTCGATCCTCCCTCCTTTAAGCTTCCTCACTATGAGGTTAGGAGAGAAGGATGAAACTACTTCGTAAATGGTCTCTGGTACAGCCAGCGTCACGATGTCCGCTCCAGCATTTAAAGCAGCAATCGCAGCCAGAGCTGGAGCTCCCGTGTAGGCTCCGCCTCCTACGATCAATATTCTTCCATGCATTCCCTTGTGAGCATTTTCCACCCTTTTGTAAACCTTCTGTACATCTCCGGGACCAGAAAGCATTTCATAAGCTTTAGGTATACCTATATCTTTCACGATTACTTCTCCAACCTTTTCTTTTGCTTTCAGTAGTCCTGGCTTGTTTTTGTGGAAGGTTACTGTGGTATCAGCCTTCACACAGATATCGAATTCTCCAGTGTCAGGATTCAAGCCAGTAGGGACATCCACTGAGATCACGAATGTTTCAAGCGAGTTTATAACCTCCACAGCCGTTCTGAAAGGTTCTCTTAACCTCCCCCTCACTCCAGTGCCGAGCATCGCATCAAGGATAATTCCTGCATCGTAACGCTCTATCTGAGAACTGTCCCTTACTTCGATTATTTCATAGCCTGCATTTTTCAATATTTCGAAGTTCCTTCTTGCGATATCCGTTCTTATGTCTTTTTCTCTGCCGAGAAGCAGAATTTCAGCCTCAAAATCTTTTAAATGCCTTACCGCAACAAAAGAGTCTCCTCCATTGTTCCCTAATCCGGCAAAAATAAGAAGAGATTTATCCAGCCCTAACTCCTCAGTTTTCTTAAGAATAACTTCAGCCAAAGCCTTCCCAGCATTTTCCATGAGCTGGAGCCTGCTAAGTCCATGGTATTCGCAGTTTGTATCAATTGCAGCCATCTCAGCTGAAGTTATAAATTCTGATTCAGACGTCATGGTTTTAATTTTAATCACAAAATTATGGTTTAATTATCTCATTCCCTGTTGTTGTAAAGCTAGCTCCGCCAACATGCAGTATGAATCTGTAATCGCTGACATCAGGTTTTCCTCCTGCGAAGGCATCCCCATAGCTTACATCTACGATCTCTCCAACGTAGAAAGTGTGATCTCCAGTCACAACTTCCTGAACAACCTTACATTCGAGATTTGCCGCACATTCCTTGATCGATGGGGCTTTAACAGATTTGGATTTAATAAATGTAACACTAATGAGCTCTTTTTTGTCCTTCTTGGCTCCGCTTACGGTTCCAGCTATCCAAACATCCTTAAGCAGCTCGATTGTTGGCACAGCAACAACGAAATCCTTCTGTTCGTCGATAAGCTTCTTTGTGTATCTCCTATGGGCTATTGAGACCCCAAGAAGAGCAGGTTTATGAGACAACGGAACCACCCAATCTGCTGTCATCGGATTGGGTTTGTCAATTGTACCAGCAATAATCAGATACGTACGAATCGGGTACAGATATTCCAGCATTTTATCACCACCAACCTTTTGACTGAGGAATAGTAAAAACATTTCGATTATTCAATTAAATTCAATTAAAATTCAATCGAATTCAATCGAAATCGAAAATAAAATAATCTCTATGGCTTACTTGAGATGTGAACATTTCCGTGTTCTTCAGCGGAGAGTTTGGTAGAAGATTTCTTTTAAATCTAGCATACCCGGAGATGTGCCCAAAATTGGGTGCTTGTGGTCTAGAGGCTTGTGACTACTGCAAGGACTACGATTTCTCCTCCAAAATCGTTATGGTAGAAGAGTTCGCTGACCCAGCAAGTTATGGAGTCTACATTGACGAACCCCTATCTATTCTTCCCGAAATTTTGGATGGAGATGTATTTATAGCAATAAACCTCCATCCCGACATCTTGGTTGAGTTACCCTCGATCTTGGAGCCATACAAAGCTCTCGTAATTCCTGTTGAAGATCCAAAATGGTGTTCTCCGGGACTGAGGAATCAAATCGCAAGACATTGCGAAGAGGTTGGGATAGAATTCGCATGTCCCAAACCCATATGCACTTTAAAACCTGAAACGAAATTTATTTCCAAATTCTGTGAGGAATTCAAATTCGGAAGACCGAGATTTGAAGTCAAAGTGGACGATTCAACGATTTTGAACGCCAAAGCTTTGACTGATACTTGCGGATGTGCATATTACGTTTCTAAAAAGATGACAGGATACTGGATAGACAACAAAGAGGATTTCTGGAAGGAGATCCATCAGCATCAATGCGCATATCCATGTCTCGCGAGCATGGAAAGAGATGTCGAGATAAAAGAGTCTCCCTTCCATCTTGGGGGATATACTATGGTGTATTACTTTAGTCAGGCTGTAGGGATTGATGCTTTGGACTTCGTTCCAGATCACATGAGAAAAATTCTAGGTTTGAGAGATTGATGATACGGAAATATTATGGGTCGGAGGCTATGTTCCAAATTAGGAAAATTATCCAAATTATAAATAAAAAAGTTAATTAAAATTAAAAAATTAGAAATAATCTCTCTGGAACTCCATTTTCTTTAGCTTTTTGAGTTTTCTCTTCCTGTTCCCTCTGATTTCCTGACGAGGAGGTTCGTTCAAAAGTTCTTCAAACTCCTCATCTGTTACGGGCTTTAAATCCATCCATTCTTCGTATTTCTTAGCCCTTCTCAAAGCCATCTACCCTTTTGGATTTTTCATTTAATTTTCTTAGAGAATATATAACATTTTTCGTGATGAGAAGGAGAATGAAACCGAAACAAAGAGCTCAATACACCTTTGTTAAAAACTGGAGAAGTAATTAAGTCAGCAAAATATTTTAATCTCACGAATTGAAAGATTTCCATCCCGATTATTTAAGAAAAGAAATGTGGTGATAGGATGAGTTCAACTGGTAAGTCCACTAAGGCGTTCCCAAAGGTCTATGAGCCTGCAAAGGTAGCAATGGAAGTAGAGGAATACTGGAAAAACAGGAAAATTTATGAAATAGTAAAAAACAAGGGAGAGAAGAAATTCTTTTTTGTTGACGGTCCTCCCTACACAACAGGAAGAATACACTTGGGTACTGCCTGGAATAAAGTTTTGAAGGACACAATTTTGAGATACAGGAGAATGAGAGGTTATAAAGTCACAGACACCCCAGGCTGGGATATGCATGGCTTACCTATAGAGGTTAAAGTTGAACAGGAACTTGGGATCAAGAGCAAGAAGGAGATCGAAGAGTATGGAATTGATCTTTTTGTAGATAAATGCTTGAAGTATGCATTAGAAAATAAAAAGGCGATGGAGGATCAATTTAAGATGCTCGGCGTTTGGATGGACTGGGAAAACCCATACATGACGATAAAGGCAGACTACATCAATGCTGCATGGTGGACGATAAAGAAAGGCTATGAAAAGAACCTTCTTGAAAGGCAGCTCATGGTTGTAAACTGGTGCCCAAGATGCGAGACAGCTCTTGCTGATGCCGAGGTTGAATACTGGGATGAAAAGGATCCTTCAATTTATGTTAAATTCCCCATTAAGGGGAAAGATAATCATTTTATTGTAATCTGGACGACCACACCTTGGACTTTACCAGCCAACATGGCCGTAGCTGTACATCCTGCTTTGGAATATGCGGTTCTGAAAGCGAGAAAGGATGAAAATGAGGAGATTTTGATTATTGCAAGAGAACTCGCTGAGAACGTTCTGAAACAGGGAGGTTATGATAGCTGGGAGATTTTAGAGACCCATCTTGGTGAGGATTTAGTCGGAATTGAATACGAACATCCTCTCGCAGAATTTATCCCCGAACAATCAAAATTCAGTCATTCTGTTTATATGGCAGAGTTCGTCACGGCTGAAAATACGGGTTGCGTTCATATAGCCCCCGGCCATGGTTTAGAGGACTTCGAGCTTGGAATGGAGGTTGGGTTAGAGGTTTTCAATCCCGTTGACGAGAGGGGAGTTTTCACAGAAAAGGCTGGAAAGTATCATGGTCTTCATGTTAAAGAAGCGAACAAAGTTATAATTGAAGATTTGAGAAATAACGGATTGCTCTTAGCAGAATCGTTTATCGTTCACCGATACGGCCATTGCTGGAGATGTAAGAACCCGATAATCTATCGCTCTACCGAACAATGGTTCCTGAAGGTTTCAAAGCTGAAGGATAAGATGCTTGAAGAGGTTGACAGGGTGAGATGGGTCCCCCAGTGGGCGGGAGAATCACGCTTTAAGGACTGGGTAAGTAACGCCAAGGACTGGTGTATCAGCAGACAGAGATACTGGGGGATTCCGATCCCTGTTTGGGTTTGTAAGGGATGTGGGAAGATTAAAGTGGTCGGAAGCATCGATGAGGTTCCTTGGCAGGATGATCTCGATTTGCATAGGCCAAAGATAGACGAGGTAACTTTTGAGTGTGAGTGTGGCGGAGAGCTGAAGCGCGTTCCCGATGTCTTCGATGTCTGGTTTGATAGTGGTGTTGCTTCATGGGGAACATTGAGGTATCCTAGATTTAAAGAGGAGTTTGAAAGGCTTTGGCCGGCCGATTTCATAACCGAAGGCCATGATCAGACGAGAGGCTGGTTCTATTCTCAGCTTGGAGCAAGCGTTATCGGTTTTGGAAAGGCTCCTTACAAAACAGTCCTGATGCATGGATTTACGTTGGATGAACTGGGAAGAAAGATGAGTAAAAGCCTTGGAAATGTTGTTGAGCCTGAAGACGTTATAAAGGATGTTGGAGTTGATTCATTCCGCCTTTATATGCTCTCCTCAGCTGTCTGGGAGGACCTGAGGTTCAGCTGGGATGAGGTGAGGAATGTTAATCGAGTTTTAAATATCTTCTGGAATGCCGTCAGATTCGCCCATACATACATGACCTTGGATAAGTTTTTCGAGGGGGAAGAAGGAAGGTTGAGGGAGGAAGACAGGTGGATTCTTTCAAGACTCGAGAACCTCAACAAAGCCGCTTTAGAAGGTTATGAGAACTACAGCATCCACAGAGTTGTCAGAGCTTTCATGAATTTCGTAGTCGAAGACTTCAGCAGATGGTACATCCAGCTTGTAAGGCCGGTTGTGTGGGAGGAGAGAACATCACCAACAAAGCTCGCCGTTTATTCGACTATTTTGAGAGTTGTCGATAAAACATGCAGGATAATAGCCCCTGTAGCGCCTTTTCTTGCGGAATGGATCTACAAGAATTTCGTTGCAGAGTTTAAGAAGACAGAAGATTCAATTTTCCTTGAGAGTTTTCCTGAGGTGGACGAGAAAGCAATCGATGAGGAGTTGGAAAGATCCATGTCCCATGCAAGAAACATAGTTGAGGCAGCGAGTAATGCAAGACAGAAAGCTGGAATAAAGCTGAGATGGCCTCTTAGAAAGCTTATTGTCGAAAGTAATGATGAGATTATAAAAGTCACTGTAGAAAAGCTTGAAAGGGTTATCAAGGCTCAGTGCAATGTTAAAGAGGTCGAGGTGGTTTCTGAATTCAAGAAAGAGATTAAAGCAAAACCGAATTTCAAGAAAATAGGTCCTCTCTTCAAAGAAAAGGCAAAGGAGGTTGCAGATATCATCAATAATCTCTCAGAGGAAGAACTGGAAAAAGCTATTGAGGATGGAAGTATGGAGATCTTGGGGCAGAAGGTAAGCGTAGAAGATGTCCTTTTGATAGAGGAAAGAATACCTGAAGGGTATGAAATGGCCGAATTTGGAGGAGGAAACGTCTATATCACCACAAAGATGGATAAGGAGATTCTCAGAGAGGCCTATGCCAGAGAACTTGTCAGGAGAATTCAGGAGATGAGGAAAGAGCTGGATTTAGATGTTGAGGAGTTTATCGAGGTCGGTGTTAGTGTCCAAAGAGAACTCGTTGAGGGGTTTGAAGAGTACATCAAAACGGAGACCAGAGCTACAAGAATTGAGTTTGGGAGTGTTGACAATGCCGCCTATCTGAAAGACTGGAGAATTGAAGATATGGATGTGAAGATATCAATCAAAAGAATAAATGAATAGTGGAATTAACATACTCAATCAATGGTAGGATGAATCTTGGAAAGTGGTTAGAGTTCTATGTACAGATTTTAAAGGACTTCAATTTCTCAAAGGAGGAGGATGAATTTGCAGCTGTGCTAATGCACAAACTCGGAAAGGAGAAGCTCTTAGATTCGTCCATCCTCCAGAGAAAGGTTAAATGGGAGGATGTAATAGTCATTGGCCCTATTCTCAGAGAAGGTGATTTTGAAGAAATAAAAAGATTTCATGGTGTTAGAATAACCGCTGGAAAAGCTTTAAACGTGGTTATAAATCACATAACACCGGATGTTCATGTAACCGATATGGAGGAGGGAGATGAGATTCTTCTCGAGCTTCAAGAAAAGGGTTGCATCCTTGTTCTCCACGCCCATGGAGATAACATCGAAAGGATAAAATCCATGATTCCAAGGATTGGGAGTTTCATTGGTACAACTCAAAGCATCCCTTTTAACAGAATTTACAACTTTGGAGGATTCACAGATGGAGACAGAGCAGCTTGCATGGCAAAGGAGATGGGAGCGAAGAGTATAAAATTAATAGGTTTTGATTTCGAAAGAGCGAAAGGTATTAAAAAAAAGAAACTTGAGTGGGCAAGGAAAATCCTAGCTTATGAAGGGATCTTATGAAGGGATAATCGAGGTAAAAGAGGGATAGAGTGAGAATAGTCTTTACAACTCCATACTATCCACCACATATTGGAGGAATTGAGATCCACGTTAAGTATCTCTCTTCATTTCTCTCAAAAAGGCATGATGTAAAGATAATTTCTTCAACAGGAAGTTCATCAGAGGGTGTTGAGGTTTTGACTCCAAGATGTTTGAATTTACCTTATTCCCCAATCCCTTTTTCCTTTCCCAACGTAAAGGCTGATGTATATCACTCCCACATTCCGTCCCCCTTTTTCGCAAGGATGGTGGATAAAAAAAGGCTCTCACCCCATCTAATAACCTACCACAACGATGTTTTTGTTCCAAAAGTTGTAGATGGTTACAAAATACCATCTCTGGGAGGAGAATTCATTGAAAGATTTAATGAGAAGATTACAATTCCTTTGCTCGACTCATGTGATAGGGTAATAGCCACTACCTCAAGCTATGCGTTGACTTCCCCTTTACTTTCACGGTTCATGGAGAAAATCGAGGTTATCCCAAATGCCGTAGACACTCAAAGATTCAGACCAGGGGAAATCGAGAGAGAGACGATCGTACTTTACGTTGGAAGACTCATTGAATACAAGGGTGTAGAGATTCTGTTAAAAGCAATGAGAACTGTACAGGAAAGTCTAAAAGAGGCAAGACTCGTAATAATCGGAGATGGCGAGGATAGGGAGAGACTCGAAATACTGTCAAAAAAACTTGACGTTAAAGTGGAGTTCAAAGGAGAACTCCCCGATGAGGATGTTGCAAAATGGATGAAAAAAGCAAGGGTTCTTGTTTTGCCCTCTTTTTCTCGGCTCGAGGCGTTTGGTATCGTGCTGTTGGAAGCGATGGCTTCAGCAACCCCAGTAATAGGTTCGAACATCCCTGGAGTCAGGGATGTTGCCATTGAAGGTGGTTTGACCTTCTCGGATATAAACGATCTGGCTGAGAAGGTTATCAATATACTCACAAATGATAAACTGGCAGAAAAGTTATCCAGAAAAGGCTTAAAAGCTGTGAGAGAAAAGTACAGCTGGGAAGTTGTTTCAAAAAAAATTGAAAAACTCTATTTCAGCCTTATCTAGGTGTTCGAATGAGGGTTGCAGTTATCGTTCCGGTATCACCTTTCGAGCCAGCTGAGATCATTAAGAGATCGGTAGAGAAAATTAAAGCTTTAAACTTCTCCAATTTTGATTTTAAGATAATTTACATCATTGATTTAAAAGACAAAGATGATAAAAGATTTAGGATCCCTTTAAAAATGGATGTTGATGTTTTAATAAGAAAACACTCCAGAGGAAAACGTGCTGGAGCAATAAACGATGCTATAGCTTATCTAAGAGATTTTTCACCCGATTATGTTGCAATTTTTGATGTTGATTCAGAACCAGAGACAAATTTTTTGATCAAAACAATTAGAGCCCTAGAGGAAAATTCCAGAGCCTACATAGCCTCGTCTCCAAGAAGGATAAGCAATCCAGTTAATCTCTGTGCTGAAACGATAGAAGTTGAATATTCATTAATCAACTACCTTCTAAGAAAATCAAGGTTTAAACAGTTCAATGGGCTTATAGGTGTTCTGAGAGCTGATATTCTCAAAAAATACAGGATTGATGAGAGATTTATAACAGAGGATGCTGAATTTGCAACGAGAATGCATAGCCTTGGATACAAAGCCCTTTACGTTAGAGACTCTTGGATACAGGAACAAGCACCGTTATCCTGGAGAGATCTATTCTTTCAGAGGAAAAGGTGGTATTTCGGAGGATTACAGCTATGGAACTATTGGAATAAAGTTAAGAGATCAAATTGGGGATTTAAGATCTCTTGGATGCTTTCTCTAACCTTAACTTATTTTATTGCCCTTTTCTTACCTTTCATCGCTCTATCACCCATCCTGCTTTGTGCAAAATTCGGAGGAAAAAAAATAAAAGTAAGTCTTGGTCTTTTATTTCATGTTTTAATTCTCCAAGCTGCAGCGTTCGCATCAATTAATGACTACCTCAGAGGGAGAGGAATTGAATGGAGGGCCCAAAAAAGACTCGTGGAGTGAAAAGAGCCACCGCAGCTGGAATTATAATAAGTATTTTGGCAATGGTAGTTATTTTCAAATTCACCGAAACCCATTTAACGTGGAAAATAATATACGAGCTCAACCCGGCATTCCTCACCCTCGCTCTTGCCTTCCACCTCCTCTTTTGGATTATGTGGGCATATCGACTCAAAGTGTTATCCTCTTCGCTCGGGAACAACATAAGTTTTTCATATGCTTTTCAAACCTCTCTTGCTTCTGGATTTCTCGCCGCAATTACACCTTCCTCAGCAGGAGGGGAGCCACTAAGGATAAAAATGTTAAATGATAAAGGAATTAGTGTTGGGGCCTCTTCTGCGATCGTTCTTGCTGAGAGGCTTCTCGATGCAATCTTTTTCATTTCAGCTTTGCCAGTTATGATCTTTATCTCTGATTTTACCACCAAATTCGGAATATACTCTGGAGTTATCTTCACAGTAATCTTCTTTTTATTCTTAGGATTCCTCTACTTTGCCTTTAAGGATCCAGAAAATGTGGAGAGACTTTCAGTAAAAATTTCAGGAATTGTAAAAAAAGTTATCAGAGGTAAAAAAGCAGATAGAATAACAACAGTGATCACAAAAGAACTCTTTTTCTTCAGAGAGGCTTCAGTTCAGCTTGCCACTATTCCAAAAACTCAAATAGCGTTTCTTTTTGTGATTACTTCACTAATATGGTTTTTTGAGTTTCTCGTTCCTTCAGCCATCCTTCTTGCCCTTAAAACCCAACCTCATTGGGCAGAATCCATTGCATCCCAACTTTTCCTTGTGATAATCTCCCTTGCTCCAATAACTCCAGGAAGTAGCGGTATTGCAGAAACTGGGATGCTTTACTTTTACTCCCTCTTTATCAGCAAAGAGTATCTGGGCTCTCTCGTTGCCATCTGGAGAATAATAACGTACCACACAAATCTGGTAATTGGACTTTTAGTAAATGTAAAAATATTAAAATCAAGATACCTTGATCGATAATTTCTAAAGAACAAGTTTATCAAATATAATTGATCAGATGTATGCCAGCACCTCATCAAAAGGCAGATCCATCTCCTCTAACTTTTTCTTAGCCCTGCTCAACGCACTTGCGTTGTAGCTTTCTCCCCTGCTCTTCGAGAGAACTGCTTCAAATTCAGATGTGGATAGTAAATCTCTAATGAACTCTCTAAAATCTGATCTCTCAATGACTTGGATTTTTCCTTTTGATCCAGTTTTAGTTCTTCCATTAAAGTTCATAAACTCATTTTTCCAGCACTTTTCACATTCAGAAATCAGTATTGAATGGCTATCATAGTGGAACCACGACTTCTGGTACATAATCCCACCACATTCACAAAAACCGCCAAAATATTTCTGATTTACCTTTTCCCCTTTAACAGCCTTTTTATCTCTAATAAGTCTGTTAATCGGCTCAACGTATATCATTATACCAAGAACAGAGTATAGCTATTTAATTTTTTTGTTATTAACCAACATCATATAATGAAAAAATTATAAAATATATAAATTTTCAGATAGGGATAACTTTTTTGATTTCAGGTATTTTACTCCTTAAATGCTGCTCAACTACCATTGTGAGCGTGATTTGGGACATGGGACAACCACCACATGCCCCAAGAAGTTGAACTTTAACCACTCCTTCTTTCTCTTCAACATCAACCAGGGCTATATTCCCTCCGTCCCTCATAAGAGCAGGTCTTATATCTTTATCGATAATTTCCTCAACTTTTTCTTTCAGTGACATAGCCTTATGTTTTATAAGAAAGATATTTAAAGATTCCCATTCTCAGGATTTTTTGGGCTCTACGTATTTTTCAATGAGTTCAATTATACTTCTTCTCATAAAGAGCTTTTCTAGTATGGCTATCGAACCTGCATCCAGCATTTCGCTCCCTTTACTTGAAGCAAATGCGGTGACGGCTATCACCTTCGCCTTTGAATCGATTTAGAGTATTTTCTTGGTCGCTTCAACACCATCCATTTCAGGCATCATAACATCCATTAGAACTATATCTGGCTTGAAAATTTTGAAGTACTTCACTGCCTCATTTCCGTTGGAGGCTTCCATGATTACGTGACAGTTCAGCATAACCTTGAGAACTTCCCTCACTGTAATATCGTCATCAACCACCAGAACTTTCGCCATCGTTTAACAATTGAATATATATCACAATCTTTCGAAAAACCCGATATAAAAACAATAAAAACAAAAAAACAAAATTGGAAAAAGGTTGGGAACTTGGATTTCAAATTTCGATCTGATACGATTTCAGTAGTACTTCCGCATTCAGCTTTCCGTGGACGTAAGTCTTCCCCGTAGATTTATCATTCACAGCGATTTGAGCGGGAGCGAAAAGATTCGGGTCTATTTTATAGAAATCATATTCTGCTGCCTTGAAAATCTCATAGAAGGGTTTTCCATAATCCTTCGAAGTGTTGGATGGAACATTTTTAAGGATTTCATCGTATTTTTCTACCGTGAGGAATACACTGCCATAGTACATCATGCTGTCATTCGTTGATCCCATAGCTTTCAAATCATTCTCGAGGATTGGAGCGATCGGACACCTTCCGGTTCCGCTGATTATAAGCTTCGGATCGTAGCCAATCTCTGCCATCTTATATATCGCAGTTTCAACAATTCTGCCGGATATCTGGACACTTCCAACGATCGATGCTGTTGGGGCAACGACCGCATAAACGTTCTCTGGCTCAACCTCGCACTCCTTCGCGATGAAATCCATCACCTCTTCATTCGGGAGCTTTGAGGCTTCGAGAGCTATAACAGCATACTCCGAATCATCCTGATATTCAATCTGATCGTAAGTTTTCTTAGGCTTTAAGGCCAGCGCCCTAGCAGGCCCGCTACCCATCGCAAAGTACTTTCCAACGCTAACAGCCCATCCGGCTTTCTGGCTTCCCAAACAAGCAACCGCTGGATGATCAGTGTATTCTGTTATAAAGGCAAATGGAATGTCGTTAATCGTGTCAGTTACGATGCTAACCTCTGCCAAACCCCCCATACAGATCTGTGTGTACATCAATCCTGCTTCATACCCTCCTGGCACATTTACACCACAATCAATCACCGTAGCTCCATTTTCAAGCTTTTTGGATTCGATTCGAAGCTCTTCCTCAAAATCAAGCATGTCTTCAACTATGTCCATCGCCATCTCATTAACACTCACCATTTACACCACCTTAACGGAAAGAGACCATTATAGTACTTCAATATTGTGATTTTTTTCAGTCAGGTCATGGAAAGAGGGCTAGTAAAGAAGAGGGAGAACAAATAATATATCCAAGATCATTCATCTAGGTAATCCTTCTCAAAAATTAAAACTTCGTCACCTTCTTGAACCCTTTCAAGCCCTTTTACAACTTTTATTTTTCCGAAAAGATTTACAGGACTTGCTGGCCTAATTTTGTCGTCGCTTATCGGTGTCTTGCCAAAGAAAATACATATAGCCTTTCCAGGAATCCAGTAAGCGACATCTCCAACCTCAACAACATCTCGTGAATTTTCCTTCTCCGCAATCTCGATATCCGTTTCAAAGTAAATCTCGTCTCCCCATCTTCTTGCAATTCCCCGTATCGGTAAGCTCTTTTTGATAATTTCAGCCGTTCTCGTTGACAAAAGATTTATTTCTTTTACCAAATCACCGGATTTAAAAAGTATCATACTAACCCCCTTATTTTAGCAAGTATCAACCTTCCCTTAACATTTCGATGTTCCTTATTTTCTCTCCGATAAAACTAAAACCACCATAAATATAAGTTTTCCAATTTTCTCTGTTTACACCTTAGAGTTTTTTCACAAGTACAAACAGGGAAACTATCAGAAAAACAAAGGGACCAATAAATATCTGAACGTTGATGTCATCAGTACTGAAAATAAACTCCGGAGTGAAACAGAAATTTAGGAAGGACTGATAGAAAAACCTGAAAGAAGTTATAACTGTGTTGAAGTAGGAACAATTAGTACTTATGTTTACCCAGCTGAAGAAATTTATGACGTTCAGACATGCCAGAAAGACCAAGAAAAATGCAAGAATTTCTCTGTCAAGTCTCTTCCAGAGAAAAAAGATCCATACCAAGAGAGGTCCAGCAAAATATGCGTTAAACCAAACGATTACGTTAGCAGGAAACGGAAAACCTAATGAGTGGGATATTTGAATTGCTCCGGGAAGAGTGAAAGTTAGGATGTAGATGTTTGAGAAAAAGAATTTGTCAGGAAGTCTATCGACGCTTAAATATCCGACAAACGATGCCGTAAGATAAAGCTATTCCTGTTAAAAGAGCACCTATCGAATGTATGCCCATCAGATGAAATACACCAGCTATACTGATCGATAGTGCTAATGGAATGATTATCGGTCTTAGTAGAATCGGAAGAATATTTATTTTGCGGTTTAAAATTAATTTATCTGATGATGAGAACCTGATTTATCAATTAACGTTAACTGAAAATTTTTTCTGTTAACAATAAAAAATTCAAATTAATAATTTTACTCAACCTGCTCACAACTTATGCTTAAAATTTTATAGTTGTGGTTCGTAGAAATCTCAATGCTTGAAGTTGAGCTTTGTAAAATGAAACTGAAAAACCCCTTGATACTTGCAAGCGGGATACTTGGAAGTTACGCCTCTTCACTAAATACCATAGCTGAAAATGCGGGAGCGGTTGTGACAAAAAGTGTAGGTCTGGAAGAAAAGGAGGGTTACAGGAATCCTGTAGTTATCAACCTCGCCCATGGGATTCTAAACGCAGTAGGACTCGCTTCTCCAGGAGTCGAGAAATTTTCGGAGGAGTTGAAAAGGTTTAGCAAGGCTTCAAAGCTGATTGTTAGTTTGTTTGCCTCCTCACCCAAAGAATTCTCCAAGCTTGTTGGATATTTCGAACTCGCAGATGCGTTTGAACTCAATCTCAGCTGCCCCCATGTGAAGGATGTTGGTTTGACCATTGGAAACGATGCGGAACTCGTTAAAGAGATTGTTAAAGCCGTGAAGAGAGAGACGTCTAAACCAGTTTTTCCAAAACTTTCTGCAGTTTCCGATTACATAGAGGTTGCCAAAGCAGCAGAAGAGGGTGGTGCGGATGGAATAGTTGCGATAAATACCCTTAAAGGGATGGCAATTGACATAGCCACAAAAAAGCCGATTCTTTCGAACATTAGCGGTGGTCTGAGCGGAGAGGCTATCAAGCCCGTGGCAATGAAAGTTGTTTGGGATCTTTACGAAGAATTAAAAATACCCATAATCGCATCCGGTGGAGTTACAACTTGGAAAGATGTTATTGAATTCATTCTCGGTGGAGCAAGAGCTGTACAAATAGGCTCTGCTATCTTTTACAGCTACAGAATATTTTACAGCCTTAAAGAAAGTCTTATCGCTTATTTGAGAAAAGAGAAAACGAGCATCGAAGACCTCGTTGGTCTGGCCCATGAAAAATAGAAATTTTGTAATCCAAAAGAATAAAAAATTAGGATTTTAGAAGTTTTATGAACTCTTTCATCAGAGCTGGTAGATCGGGCCATGCTCTGCTCGTCAGAAGGTTTCCATCCACAACGACTTCCTGATCGGAATATTCAGCCTCACATCTCTCCACATCCGGTTTTACGGCTATGTAGCAGGTTACCTTCCTTCCCTTAAGCAGTCCAAAGGCTGCAAGGATCTGAGGACCATGACATATTGCTGCGATTGGTTTGTTATTTTCAGCAAAATGCCTAACGATCCTCTCAAGCTCTGGATAAGTTCTGATGTATTCTGGAGCTCTTCCTCCAGGGATATAAAGGCCATCGTACTCTTCTGGTTTCACATCTCCAAAAGCCATATCCACCCAAACAAACCGATAGCCCGGTTTCTCAGTATAAGTCTCCCACCCAGGTTCAAAGTCATGTACGACTGTAAAGAGATCTTTTTTGCTTGGAGCTGCAACTTTTACTTCAAATCCCTCTTCTTTTAGGCGGTAATAAGGATAGAAAAGCTCTTGCGCCTCGACAGCATCTCCTGCTACGATTAAAACCTTGCTCGCCATAATTAAATTGTTTTCAAAAAGTAAAAGGATTCTGGTCATTTTGGAAGAGTACAGATTTCGATGATAGATTTTAATTTCTTAATTTTTTAATTTCTTAATTCTCAATCCTCAATTCTTAATTTAATCCCTAGAGAGTCCAAGAAGCGATTTAACGAAGTTTTTCCTCGACCATTCTCCTTCGCTAAAACTCTCCATAAGTAAAACTTTCTCCGGAGGTTTTGGAAAGAGCTCTTCAATTATTTCTTTTATGCTTTTTCCACTATCACACATCTCCTTAGCTCTATCTTGGATATTTTTAAGATATTTAAGGTAGTCTTCGACCTCTTTCCTTGTTGCTATCCCTGGGCCACCAAAAGCAATACTGAAATCCTTTTCCAGAATCTTCTCCAGTGAATCAATAATCAAGGTATACTCTTCTGACCTCATGCAGACCATCTGCTTTGATGTAACCACGAGATCACCTGAAAACAGCTTATCACCTATCAGGAAGCACACGTGATCGGGGCTATGACCGGGAGTGTCTATAACTTCAACATCAACTTCAGCATCCAACTCCAAGCTTTCAATAGACTCAAGTGGTTCAGCCTCAATAGGTTCGGGCTGACCCCAGACATATTTTCTGTATTCTGGAATCTCAGGGGGATTGTATAGAATTTCAAGAGATTCTTCAGGTGCAAAAACTCTTGCTCCAAGAGATTTAAGAGCGTTTGCTCCTCCGATGTGATCTTCGTGGTGGTGGGTGAGCAAAACAGCTTTTACATTCCTGTTTTTAAACGCATTACGAACCTCATCAGCTGTGTGTGGACAGCCCGTATCAATCACCAAACCTTTGTAAAAGTAAAAATTTACCCAGTAGAGAACTTGTCCATTTATTTCGTTGCCAGATTTGATTGTCTCCAAATTTGAAAAGTCGTCCCTCTCAAAAATGAGAACCATATGAATCAAAGTGTTAGTAGATATTTGATATTTTTGAAAAAGTTAAATCAGGACAAAATTCAAAATCAAACTAAGCCAAACAACCGAACAAACCATTGCCAAGAAGTTAAATCAAGTAAATACCATAAAAGCTGAAAGATTCGAAGAATTATAGACTTTAGAATTCAGATAACCTTCACCTTAATCAGAACCGTATTCAAAAAATTTTATTATCTCCTAGTGGTTAATAACACCATGTTCAGTCTAAAGATCGACAAAATAATTAAACATTCCGAGACAATCTCAACCCTATTCTTCAATTCAAGATTGAAGTCCTATCCCGGGCAATTCATCATGTTAAACCTACCTGAATACGAAGAAATACCCTTAAGCCTCTCATCACCCTATTCGGTAACGGTTAAAGCTGTTGGCGAAACAACGGAGGCTTTGATTAAGATTAAAGCTGGGGAAAGAGTTGGTATTAGGGGACCTTTTGGTAGGCCTTTCTCATTCACCGACAAAAAAGCCTTGCTCGTTGCAGGTGGCATCGGGGCTGCTCCTCTTTACTACCTTCACGATTATCTCTCTGCCCGAGGTGCTGACGTAACAGTCTTATTCGGTGCCAGAACTTCGGATGAACTCGTATGGAAAGACAAATTCTTGAACGCTGAATTTTCAACGGATGATGGATCTGAAGGCTTTAAAGGTAATGTTGTCGAGCTAATGAAGGAGAAGGATCTCACAAACTACGATAGAATCTACGTCTGCGGTCCTGAGGCGATGATTAAAGGTGCTTTCTACCATCTCAAAGAAGAGAATTTACTCGACATAACAGAGTTCTCGTTGGAAAGGTACATGAGGTGTGGAATTGGTTTGTGTGGCTCTTGTGTGCTTGAAGATGGTTCAAGAGTTTGTGCAGATGGCCCTGTTTTCAGCGGAGAAGATCTTGATGGGTGGATTTAGTAATAAAAGTTAAGAAAAGTTTAAAATTAAAAAGAAAAGTTAATTCCAATAAAACTCAATAAAAACGTCTACTCAACTCCTCCATTCTCATTTATGACTTTGAGTATAACCTCGGAAATATCAAGGATCTCCGGTTTTTCAAGTTCCGAGACCTTTTTTGAATGGGAAAGATGCATCTTGCAGAAGGGGCAGCAAGATATGAGATAATCAACGTCTAGCTCAAGAGCTTCTTTGAGTCTTAGCTTTCCAATTTCGAGGGAAAGATCCCTGAACTGTGCCCTCACACCTCCTCCTGCACCACAGCAGAATGAATCCTCTCTTGTATGTTCCATCTCAACCAGATCCAATCCAGATGCTCTTATAAGTTCTCTAGGCTCATTGTAAACTCCAGCATGCCTCCCGAGATGGCAGGGATCGTGGTAGGTTGCTTTACCCCTTAGCTTCGCCTTCATACCATTTTTGATTATCTTTCCCGCTTCCCTCTCAATGAATTGAGAAAGATGGAGAATCTCAAAATTAAAATCTATGCCCTTCTCTTCACAGATTTCCGGATAATCCAAAGCGAAAGTCCTGTAGCAGCCAGCACAGGTAGTGATTATCGTTTCAATGCCATTCTTGTTCCAGATCTTGATATTCCTTTCAACAAGCTTTTCAGCTTTATCTTTCTGCCCTGTCCGAAGAAGAGTTGAGCCACAGCATATTTCATCTTTTCTAAGGTAGTTGAATTCAATTTCAAAGTGCGAGAGTATTTTTGCAGTACTAATCGCAATTTCCTTAGCTCTATAACTTGCGGTACATCCAGCAAAGTAAAGAACATTTGAATTCGATACTTCTATACCTTCAGGGAACCAACCATCCCTTAATTCTTTCTCTTCTCCATATGGGTTCATATAGATTCCAATGCTGTCGGCTAGTTTTTTATGGGCTGGTAACACTCCTTTAACCTTTGTCAATCTATTTCTCGTTTCTTCCCATAGTTTCAAGAGAGGAATTCCCACGATGCAAACGTTCTCACACAATCCGCAAGTAGTACATTTAAAGAAATCTTTCAGCATAAGATTGTCTAGCTCAGAATTGTTAAGACTCAATTTAAGAAGATAGAGTCTCCCTTTTGGTGAGACACTTTCCCACCTTTCAACCTTGAAAGTTGGACATATTCTACAATAATTGCATTGGGCACATGCGTAGATTTCATCCACCAGATCTTCCAAGATTTTCGCCATGTCTGTTTGCATCTTACCACTTAAACTAAGCTGTCCAACCAAACCATCTAACCTAAATTACCAAACCGGCTATCTTCATTAGCATCGGAACTCTTCCTTCAGGAAATATCTTTCCTGGATTCAAAAGGTTAGCCGGATCGACCTTTTTCTTAAACTTTAACAACTCATCATAGTCCAGGATGATTCTCCTGCTTAGATAAGATAGGTATAAACCAGTAGCATAAGGCCTCCCACCAAGCTTCATTCCAACCTTCAGGAGTTTAAACGCGGTTTTCCAGTCTTTCATAAATCTCTTATCTCTTTCATCACTGGGAATTAGAACTATAACGTTTGCCTCCTTTTTAGAAAAGTATGTCTGAACTGCATGATCTGCAGCCACCTCCTTTTTAATCTCCCTGTAGTAGCTACCGAGATTTTCAAAAGGTATTAGAGATTCAATCGATACAAGTGAGGGGCCTTTTTTCTTTATCCTCAATGGGTAAAAGCGATCATTCCAGAGATCATAAGCGTCTCTTCCATCCAGTCCGGCTTTTTCGAGATAAACTGCGAGCAAGATATCCTTTTCCTCAAAATCCGTCCCCTTTACTTCATTCATCATTCTGAAAAATTCTGAACTCATAAGTATTGCGGAATAGGGCTTAGTTCTTTCAACAATTTTCACAGCTTCCATGACACCTTTTACATCGGCTGCAACGGGAATCTCCTCTTTATAATCCATAAGTTTGATAGCAGACGAAGTTATCAGCCCGGTTGTGCCTTCCATACCTATATAATACTTCAGATTATCATGTCTAACTTTTTTAACTCTTTTATCTCTCTCGAAGTCGAGCACCTCGATTTCTTCTATATTTTCCCCTATCCCTCCAAACATCGTACTGCCTATACCCAGACCTCCTTGAGCTATCCACCCTCCAACTGTAGAGGAGAGGGCACTTGTTGGATAAATTCTTAAGCTCAGATTTTTCTTCCTAGCTTCTTTTTGTATATCCCACCATATTGCTCCAGGTTCACTTTTCACCGTTTTAGTCTCTTCATCGATTTCAAAATGATTCATCCTCGAGAAATCAACAACGATCCCACCTTTAAGGGGAACCACTCCACCATAGCCTGATGTTGCAGAGCCTCTCGGGACTATCGGCTTCGAATATTCCCCACTTATTCGAAGTATCTCCCTAACATCATCAACGCTTTCAGGCTGAATAATGACTTCCGCATCTGAAGAAACCATTTTTTCAAGATACCCTGGAATTACGGAGATATCGTGAGAGTAAAGTTTTATTTCTAGAGGATGAAAGGAGACATGGGAAAATAATTTCCTCACCTCCATCTCAAATTTCTCCATAATTTCCATTGGAGAATCCTTCCATGTAAAAGCTATAAAAGCTTTGAGATTTCAACAAATTAACATTATTAAATCTTTTAGATTTAATTTAAAACTTATTAAAAGATTGAAATTTTATCTAACCATTCAATTAAATGCGCCTAAATAGTCCTATCCAGTGTTTCTTTAACAAGCTTTATCGCACAAAGCTCACCACACATCGAACATGCATCGCTTTGGGATTTTCTCCTTTCCCACGTCTCTCTTGCCCTTTTTGGATCAATAGAAAGACTGAATTGTTTCTCCCAGTTAAGATCTTTCCTTGCAATAGACATCTCAAGATCTCTTTTCCTTGCTTTCTCCCTTTGACCTTCCTTCACCAAATCGACCGCATGGGCGGCGATTTTAGCAGCTATCACACCTTCTCTTACGTCTTCAATCGTCGGAAGGGCAAGATGTTCTGCAGGGGTAACGTAGCAAATAAAATCTGCTCCGCTCATTCCTGCTATCGCCGCGCCAATAGCAGCGGCTATGTGATCATAACCCGCTGCAACATCGGTAACGAGGGGACCAAGGAGGTATAAAGGAGCGTTATTCGTCACGTATTTCATAGCCTTAACCGATGTTTCGATCTCATCGAGTGGAACATGCCCTGGGCCTTCCACCATCGCTTGAACTCCAGCTTCTCTGCATTTTTCAACAAGTTCTCCGAGCAGAATGAATTCCGTGTATTTCACCCTATCACTTGCATCTTCAATGCACCCCGGCCTGAAAGCATCTCCGAGGCTTATTGTAACGTCAAATTCCTTCATGAGCTCTAACAAATAATCAAAATTCTCGTAGTATGGGTTCTCCCTCTGATTGTGAAGCATCCAGCCGATGGTTATCGCTCCACCTCTGCTAACAACTCCAAGCAGCCTTTTGCTTCTCTTAAGTCTCTCAACACTGTTCCAGTTAACTCCAGCATGGATGGTCATAAAGTCTACTCCATCCTTTGCCTGTTTCTCAACAACTTTGAAGAAATCGTCCTCATCCATGTCAACTACCTTCTTACACCCTTTAGCAGCCTGATATATCGGAACAGTGCCAAATGGTACGTCAACGACTTTCATTATCTCTCTTCTGATTTTGTCAAGATTTCCACCTGTCGAGAGATCCATCACAGCGTCAGCTCCAGCTTCTATAGAAATCTTTGCCTTTAAAACCTCCTCATCAACGTTTATGTAATCTTCCGAAGTTCCTACGTTAGCATTAACCTTCGTTGAGACGAACTTTCCAATTGCCTTTGCCCTGAATTCCGAGTTTCTAAGGATGTTACGGGGAACAACAACCTCTCCCTTTGCGATGAGTCTTATAAGTAAGTCTAAATCAATATTTTCTTCCTTAGCAACCATTTCCAGCCAATTGGGATACTTTCCACTCTTCGCAAGCTCCATCAGTGTTTCCATCAGACAAAATTGAGGCCAAGGATAGATAAATTCTTTGTTGTTTTCATAATTAAGATGATAGAGATTTCCAACAGAAAGTCTAATAAATAGAGGTTAGCTTTTGGGAGTATGCATGCTAAAACCCTCAGCGAAAAGATATTCTCAGAGAAATCCGGCAAGGATGCGAGGGCTGGAGACTTCGTTTTTGCATCCATAGATAAAGCGATGATCCATGACATAACCGGGCCTCTGGCTGTAAAGGTTTTCAATGAGATAACCGATGGTGGAAAGGTGTGGGATCCTTCCAAAATAGTCATAGCCTTCGATCATCAGGTTCCTGCTGACAGCGTTAATGCTGCCGAAAACCACAAGATGCTCAGAAAGTTTGCAAGAGAGCAAAAAATATTGAATTATGACGTTTATGAGGGCATAGCTCATCAGTTGATGGTTGAGAAAGGGCATATAATACCAGGAATGCTTGTTGTTGGAGCGGACAGTCACACATGTATGTATGGAGCTTTAGGAGCTTTTTCCACAGGAATTGGCTCCACAGACATGGGAGCGGTATTCGCTTTGGGAAAGCTCTGGTTTAAAATTCCCGATACGATAAGATTTGAGATTTCCGGAAAGCTTGGAAGGATGGTTTATAGCAAAGATATTATTCTAAAGCTGATCGGTATGATCGGAGCAGATGGTGCAACTTATGCTGCATGTGAGTACGCTGGCGAGACTATTAGAAAAATGGAGATGTCTGAGAGGCTTACAATGAGCAACATGGCAATAGAGATGGGTGGAAAGGCTGGGATAATAGAGCCCGACGGGGTGACAGAAAAATATCTTTCAAATATTATAGAAGGTTATGAAACTCCTGACTGGGTTTACAGTGACGAAGAAGCAAGCTACAAAAGAGTAGTCGAGCTGAATGTTACCGATCTCGAACCACAGGTTGCCTTGCCCCATAGAGTTGATAATGTTGCAAACATTTCGGATGTTGAAGGAGTAAAGGTTGATCAAGTTTTCATCGGTTCTTGCACAAATGGAAGATATGAAGACCTGAAGATCGCCGCAGAGATTATAAGGGGAGAAAAGGTTGCTGAAGGTGTAAGATTGATAGTCATCCCAGCAACGAGAAGTATATACCAGAGAGCGCTAAAAGAGGGGATCATAGATGTTTTTGTTGACGCTGGAGCGATCGTTGAATTTCCAAGCTGTGGCCCGTGTATGGGTGGCAGCTTCGGCCTTATCGCATCGAATGAAGTGAGCGCCTCAACCTCCAATCGAAACTTTGTGGGAAGACAAGGTAGCCCTGAGGGTGAAATCTATCTTGTTTCCCCTGCAACCGCTGCTGCCACAGCAATATATGGAGAACTCAAGGATCCGAGAACGGTTTAGATTCAACTTATGATTCAATTTAGATCTTTTATAATGTATTTCTATTGCTCTTTTCCACTTAATGAAATAAAGAAGACCAGATATCTATATAATAACTTTTTGAAAAAAATTTCTTTACCTATGTTTCCTCTGGAATAATGAAAAGGAAAAAACTATATAGTAATAGTTATTACTCTAATCATGCAGGAAGTCCAGCTTCCAATAGAGCTTGCTTTTATGGTTAGGAACAGATTAAAATTAAGAAAAATCCCGTATAAAGAAATCAAAATCGATAAAATAGCTCTCGATCAACACTATATCGATTTGATAGAGAATATAATTTCTGAGCTCAAGGAAAAGAGGGGCATCAAAACAAGATACTAAAAACAGTTTTCTGAATTTATCGCTATTTATTGCTATTTTTCGAAAAGAATTTAAGTTGTTCAAATGTATCCATTTCAACTGGAGGTGTATGCATGGTCAATTTTGAATTAACTCAGGAACAGAAAGATATTCAGAGGGCTGCAAGGGAATTTGCAACCAAAGAATTCACAAAGGAGAGAGCAGAGGAGGCTGACGAAAAAGAGGAGTTTCCGTTCGAACTCTGGAAAAAGGCTTGTGAGCTAGGCTTTATAGGGATACATTTTCCCGAAGAATACGGCGGAGCTGGGATGGGGATTTTTGAGAATATTCTTGTTGTAGAAGAATTCTGCAGAGCTGATAGTACAATTGGAAGTGCAATAATCCTTTCTGACTTTTCTTCAGAGGTGGTAATGCGTTACGGAAGTGAAAATCTGAAAAAAGAGGTGTTACCGAAAGTTGCTGGAGGAGAGGCAATCACGGCTGGATGCTATACCGAGCCTGAAGCAGGGAGTGATCTCACGGCTATAAGGACAAAGGCGGAGAAGGATGGAGACGAATGGATCATAAACGGAACAAAAACTTTCATAACGAATGGAAACATCGCAGACTATTATATCGTACTTGCAGTAACCGATCCCGAGGCTCAGCCAAGATATAGGGGTTTTACAACCTTTCTCGTAAGAAAAGGTGCTGAAGGGTTATCGACGAACAAAATAGGTAAAAAAATGGGCATCAGAGCTTCTCCAACTGCAGAGGTGATATTCAGAAACGTGCGCGTTTCGGAGGATGACATCATAGGTAAGTTAAACAAAGGTTTCTATCAGGTACTTGAGTTCTTTGACGAGAGCAGAATTGAGATTGCTGCTCAGGCACTAGGTATAGCCCAAGGAGCTTTCGACAGAACTCTTAACTACGTCAAGCAGAGAAAGCAATTTAATCAGCCAATCGCAGCCTTTCAGGCTTTGCAACACAGGATCGCAGATCTGCAAACCCAGATAGAATGCGCAAGACTTTTGATATACAAATCAGCCTGGAACTACGACCAAGGCAGAATAGATCCCGGGTTGACTTCGATGGCAAAGTACTATGCTGGAAAGGTAGCCGTGAAGGTCTGCGATGAGGCCATTCAGATGCATGGAGGCTATGGCTATATCGGAGAATACGATGTCGAGAGATTCTATAGAGACTCTAAAATAACTGAGATATATGAGGGTACAAAAGAAGTTCAGTTAAATACCATTGCAAAGGATGTTTTGGGTAAGTTCAAGTGATCAGATTCATCATATTTTTAAATTATTTTTTTTAATAATGAAAGTAAATCAAAAATTTTAAATTTTTTAGCACGGAGGTTCAATGATAGAACGTAGGTGATAACATGGACGTTGATGAGGTCAGGAAAAAAAGGGAAGAATGGGATAAAAAATGTTTAAGACCATTCCTCGAGAAATCAGGAGAAAGACAGGAAAAATTTGAAAATCTTTCTTGGATTGAGATAGATCGAATATATGATCCTTCAGATATCGAACATCTAAGCTTTACCGATGATATAGGCTATCCTGGAGACTACCCCTTCACAAGGGGCGTTTATCCAACGATGTACAGGGGAAGATTATGGACCATGAGACAGTTCTCAGGTTTTGGAGCTGCAGAAGACACAAACCAAAGATGGAAGCTCCTCCTGAAAGAGGGACAGACCGGATTGAGCACAGCATTCGATTTCCCGACTTTGATGGGACTTGACAGCGATGATCCGCTATCGGATGGAGAAGTAGGAAAGGTTGGAGTTGCAATCGACACTCTTAAAGATTTTCAGATACTTTTCGATGGCATTCCCCTTGATAAAGTTTCAACCTCCTTCACGATAAACCCACCCGCAGCCATAATTCTTGCGATGTATACTGCGATAGGCGATGCACAGGGAGTGCCCAGGGATCAGTTGAGAGGAACTATCCAGAATGATATGCTCAAGGAATTCCACGCTCAAAACACCCTCGTTTTACCTCCAGAACCATCTGTAAAGGTAATAACCGACATATTCGAATGGGGGGTTGAGAACGTTCCGAAATTCAATCTCATAAGCATAAGCGGATATCACATCAGAGAAGCTGGCTCAACAGCAGTCCAGGAGCTCGCTTTCACAATTGCAGATGGAATGGCTTACGTTGAAGCTGCGATAGAGAGAGGAATCGACATCGATAAGCTGGCTCCCCAGCTCAGCTTCTTCTTCAACTCCCATAACGACTTCTTTGAGGAGATAGCAAAGTTCAGGGCTGCAAGAAGAATGTGGGCGAAGATAATGCGCGACGAATATGGAGCGAAGGATCCCCGCTCATGGTGGCTTAAATTCCACACGCAAACGGCTGGATGCTCCTTAACAGCCCAACAACCTTTGAATAATATAGTTAGAACAACCATCCAAGCCATGGCTGCCGTGCTTGGCGGAACCCAAAGCCTGCATACGAACAGCTTCGATGAGGCTTGGGCTTTGCCAAGTGAGGAGGCTGTGAGAGTTGCTTTGAGAACACAGCAAATAATTGCATATGAGAGCGGTATTCCGAGCACGATCGATCCCTTAGGAGGAAGCTATTACGTTGAATGGCTCACAGATAAAGTCGAAAAGCTCGCCTGGGACTACATCGAGCGAATAAGGAAGATGGGAGAAGGAAGCATGCTAAGAGGAGTTTTTGCTGGAATAGAGAATGGATTCTTTGTTAAGGAGATCACAAATGCTGCTGCAAGATTCCAGCGAGAGGTTGAAGAGGGGAAGAGGACGATAGTTGGAGTGAATAAGTTCACGATTGAAGAACAACTAAAGATTCCGATTCTGAAAGTTGATCCAGAGGTACAGAGGAGACAGATCGAGAGATTGAAAAAGGTGAAGGCTGAAAGGGACAACGTTGCTGTAAAGGAGGCACTTGACTGGTTAAGAAGTGCAGCGGAAAACGATGAAAATGTCATGAGGCCGATTCTCGAGGCTGTAAAGGCCTATGCAAGCGTTGGAGAGATAATGGGGGTACTAAAGTCGGTCTATGGAACTTACAAAAAACCGATAATAATCTGAAGGTGATTAAATGGAGAAGAAGGTCAGAGTACTTGTTGCAAAGGTAGGCTTAGATGGTCACGACAGGGGAGCAAAGGTTGTTGCGAGATTTCTAAGGGATGCGGGCTTTGAGGTAATCTACACAGGACTCCACCGGACACCTCAGGAAGTTGCCATGGCTGCTGTCCAAGAGGATGTTGATGTCATCGGTATAAGCCTGCACAGCGGAGCACATATGACCTTAGTTCCCAAAGTTCTCAATTTCATCAGAGAGTACGGTGGAGATCCTGATGAGATGGTTGTTTTAGTAGGAGGGATCGTTCCCGAAGATGAATTCGATGGCTTAAAAGCTTTGGGCGTTGATGGAATCTTCATTCCCGGAACCCCTATTTCCGAAATAGTTGACTTTATTAAAGAAACGGTTCCGAAGAAAAAGGGTATGAAGGTAAAGAGCTGAACAGGTGTAATAATGGACGTTGATAAGATAGTGGAAGGGATACTCTCAGGCAACAAAAGGGCTCTGGCAAGGGCGATAACCTTCGTTGAAAACGAGTATCCTGAGGGGAAAGAAATTCTGAAAAGGATTTTTCCGAAAACCGGGAATGCCCATATCATAGGCATCACTGGGTTTCCTGGGGTTGGGAAGAGCACGATTGTAAGCAAATTAACCCAAGAATTCAGGGCGAGAGGAAAGACCGTTGGCATAGTTGCTATCGATCCAGGTTCACCTTTCACAGGAGGAGCATTGCTTGGTGATAGGCTTAGAATGGACGGTCTTGACAGCAGCAAGAAACTATGGATCGACCCTGGAGTTTTTTTCAGGAGTATGAGCTCAAGAGGGAGAGCTGGTGGACTGGCAGCGAAAACGGGCGATACTGTAAGGCTGATGGATGCTTTTGGTTTCGATATGATTTTAGTCGAGACCGTCGGAGCGGGTCAGAGCGAGGTTGACGTTATCGAGGTGGCAGACACATCTATCGTTGCCCTCATGCCAGAGATGGGTGATGACATCCAGATAAACAAAGCCGGAATACTCGAGATAGGAGATATTTACGTCGTGAACAAGGCAGACCTGGGAGGAGCAGAGAAGACAGAGAGATGGATTAAGGCAATGCTGATGATGGATCAAGAGGCGGTAGAGATCCTTTCGAAAACCACCCATGCTCAGGAATATGAAGTTCAGACTGGAAGAATATTTGACAAGATTTCAAGGGCTGGATGGACTCCACCAGTGATTAAGACAGTAGCCGATAGAGGAGAGGGAATTCCGGAATTGGCAGATGCAATCGAGAAACACTTCGAATATCTCAAAAACACAGGAAAGCTGCTGGAAACGAGAAAACATAGGTTAAGTAGGGAAATGATTGAGATCCTCGTACAGGAGATAAAGAACTACCTGAAGAAAACGGATAAGGTGAACTTCCAGGAGATGGTTGAAAAAGTCTCCAAAAACGATCTTGATCCTCACACAGCAGTTGAGAAGATGATGAAATCTATTTTAAAAGATTATAAAGATTAACCACCACATTTTTCAGGTGAGAGTTTGAAATCCGGAAAACCAGAAAAATCAAAAAAAGACGTAAGAAAAACCCATCTGCTTGACAGGACCCTCGTGGATAAAGATTCTGATGTAATAAGCTGTTTGGGTACAATAGATGAGGCAAATTCGTTTATTGGCCTTGCAAGGGTGTTTGCAAAGGATGAAATGGTTAAGACAACCCTAGAGAGGATACAGCACAAAATGTTCAAAGCAGGACTCGAATTGGTCTCAGATAAACGCATGGGAGAAGATGATTATAAAGAGATAATTTCTGTTATAAATGACTTCGAGAGAGTCGTTAAAAAGCCATCCGGATTCATTCTTTTGGAACAGAACGAAAGCGGAGCTTTTTTAAGCGTTGCAAGAGCAGTCGTTAGAAGGGTTGAAAGAGAAGCTATCAGTCTGCAGAAAAAAGGCAAAGCTTCGATTTGGCTAGTGGAGTGGTTGAACAAGCTCAGTTACTTGCTATACCTGATGGTTCTTAAAGAAATTGAAGACTACGAACGGATTGAGTTTGAAAAAAGAGTTTGAGTGGAATGTCGGAAGAGAGTTGGAGCAAATTCAAAGATTCGTTGGAAAAAAACGAAGAATATCATAGAAGATACCATGCTGCTGTTTCAAATCCCTTAAGAAGGAAAATTTTGGGACTCGTTGCCGAAGGTTGCAGCAAAGATGAGATTTGCAAGACGCTCAGCATTACAGAATCCCAGCTCGAATATCACATCCGATTCCTAGAGCATGGATTCTGCATAAAGAAGGAAGGTGACTTTTTTAGGCTCACGAAAGAAGGGAAGATAATATATTATCTAGATGTTAATTCGAATAACAAAAACAAAATTAAAGGAATTGAAAAATGATCGCTGCAATAGGACAGCTAAGAATTCTCCCGGACAGAAGAGTAAATTTAATGAAGGCACTAAGTCTTATAAAAAGAGCATTGCAGGTAAGGGCTTCCATAGTCGTTCTTCCTGAACTTTTCAACACCGGATTCTATTCCGAGAGTTATGAAGAGGTGGAAGCAAACTTAGAAGACGAACTTTCGATGATCCTCAAACTCTCCGAGAGGAAAGACATTACAATAGTGGGAACGGTTGCAGAGAAGGTCGAAGGAAAACTCTACAACACAGCGGTAGTCATCCACAGAGGAAAAATAATAGGAAAGTACAGAAAAACCCATCTGTTCCCCTTAAATGAGGAAAGGGATTATTTTGCCACCGGAGATAAGCTTATGGTTATAGATTCACCTATGGGTAAACTCGGGTTGATGATTTGCTATGAGGTGAGATTCCCTGAAATTGCAAGGTATCTGACCCATAAGGGGGCCGAAATTCTAGTTGTTCCCGCTGAATTTCCCGAACCAAGAATAAATCACTGGAGAGTTCTCTTAAGGGCTAGAGCCATAGAAAATCAGTGCTATGTTCTTGGAGCTAATTGTGCCGAGGGAGAGGAGAAGTATCCGGGAAGATCAATGATAGTTGATCCTTGGGGAAACATTTTGGTCGAGGCAGGAGATAGGCAGGAGATTATAATGGCTGAAATAGACTTGGAAGAGGTTAAAAAAATAAGGAAGGAATATCCATTCCTTAAGGATGTAAGAAGAGAACTTCTCTCAGATATTTTCTCAGATATTTTCGAAAAAGAGAGGTGAGAGTAAAATGAAGATAGTGTTTGACGAAAGCTTTCTCGATGTTTACACTTCCGATCCCGCCGCCTCTCCAGGAAGATTAGAATCTATTTTGCAGGAAATACAAGATTATGAGTTTGTAAAACCTGAACCAGCATCGGAGGATGACATTCTTTTGGTTCACACCTCTGCCCATCTTGAGTTCGTAAAAAGCATGCCAAGAATTCATGAGCTCGCGATTCTCGCTGCTGGAGCGACGATTAAAGCTTCTCGAATAGCATTTAACGAACCTGCTTTCGCCTTAGTAAGACCTCCCGGTCATCACGCAAGCCCGAACAGCTCATGGGGGTTCTGCTATTTTAACAACATTGCCATATCCGTCAGAAAGCTTGTCTCTGAAGGTAGAATTGATAAAGCCGTTATTGTGGACTTCGACCTTCATTTCGGGGATGGAACTGACAATACCTTTGCAGATGATGAAAAAGTCAACTACTTCCACATGCCTGGGGGGGAAGTTGATAGCATTTCAGAGTTCTTGGGGAGAAACGAATATGATATAATAGCCGTATCAGCAGGTTTTGACAAACACAGAGACGACTGGGGGAGATATCTAGAGACCAAAAACTACACGGAGATCGGGAGAATAATCAGAGAATTCTCAGAAGAAATATGTGGGGGGAAAAGATACGCTGCGCTTGAGGGTGGATACATTACCAGCGTGTTAGGAAAAAACGTAAGGGCCTTTATAGAGGGTTTCAAATAGGTGTTCGAATGGGGGGTTGTAGATACAAATATTCGAAGACATGAAGAACATCAAAGTAGGGAAATAAGCTAGATGCGTAAACCCAAAGACTTAACATTCGATCGAGTTTTTAAATTCCTCTTAAAATATCTCTTTAGAATACTTGTAGGGAGATCGTTGCGATAGTGTCTAGTAACCGTGAGATTATAACCAGTTCCATCTCCTGAAAATTCTCTAGAGGCTCCTTCACCTCTAAGCAGCAAAGGAGGTTGAAGTGAAGAGGGTATTTCGTTCTGAGAGAAGAAGTAGAGGTTGTTTTTAAGAGGGAAGTCACACCTTTCGACAATTCAGCTAAAATTAATGTTTCAAAAAGGTGTCTATGGTAGAGGGTATGTGATCGTTGTTAGAGATTAATAGAGTTTTATAGAGTTTTGTCCCTATGAACTTCAACAATTTTAATATCTGACTTTAAGAAAACAGCATGGATCAAAGCCTGATACTCACAGCAATCAAATGGGCACTAATTGTTTTTCTAACGGGCTTCATCGGGTATTTTGGAAAGTATTTAGGAAAGGTCTCGATTGTGAAGTTTCATGAAAGAAGGCAACCCATTGGATTTGGAGAACAAAGCAGATAAAATAGACGAATTCGATAAGATAAAAGAATTAAATGACTTGTCAAGAGATTTCAAAATCAAATAAAAAACCAAAGAGGACATAGAACTTGAAGAAGAAAAAATCAAATTAGAAAAGAAGAAGCTGAAACTTCAGAAGAAGATGCTCAAGTTCAAGAAAGGGAAAAGTTATAACGCCAAATAATACCAATTTAATGTCGACAAATGTCAGACAATATTGGACAACATCGGTGTGTCAGTAAAGGTAAAAGTAAAATAAAAAGAAAGAATAGGTCGAGTTATGGGAGCGATTTTAGAGGATGAAATATCAAAGAAACTGTACAAAAATGTAACTTTCTCACTTCTTTTAGGAATAATCATATTCTTATGGGCAAGTGGACTTTATGGGATGCTTTCAATGCCTCATGTCTACTTTCGTCTATCCTATGCTCTCCTGACGTTCACGATAGCGTTCATTTTCTCCACAGTGCTACTGGAAAATCGGGGTGTGAAGGTACCATACCTTTTTGGCGGTGCAGGATTGTTGGCTTCAATTGTAACCTTTATAGGAATCTGTGTTGTGAATGGCATATTTTGGCTGGTAGATAACTTTCCGCCCCTTGATAATCTTCTGATGATGCTCTCTATAAGCATTCTAGCTGGATTTGTATTTATCAAGCTTGTCACTCAAGGGGATGAATACTGAAGGGTTAGATTTTTCTGCACAATCATCCTTGTAGTGTCATGAAAATCGGTATAATTGCAGACATTCACGCTAATCTTATAGCTCTTGAGTCTGTTCTGCAAAAACTCGAAGGTTGTGATGAAATTCTATGCGCCGGAGATGTTGTGGGATACTATCCATACTTTAACGAAGTAATCGAGATTTTCAGAGAAGAAAGAATATACTCTGTTATTGGAAACCATGATTATGCTGTACTTACTGGAGACCACTCCCAACTAGACACATACGGCAAGATTTCAGTAAATTTTACAAGAAAGGGGATAGAAGATAAAAATAGAGAGTGGCTCAATTCTCTCCCATACCAGATCCAAACAGAACACTTCAACGTCTATCATGGGATCCCTGGAGATGGCATAGATGTCCTATTCGTTTACATCTTCCCAACTTTCCCTTTAATTGATAAAATTCTTGAAGAAGAAGGAAAGAACGTTGTCGTTGGCCATACCCACATTCAGTTTGAAAAGAAGCATGCAAAGCGAGACCTAAAGCTAACAAATCCCGGAAGTGTTGGACAACCAAGAGATGGGGATAGCAGAGCCGCCTTCGCAATATTTGATAGTGAAAAGGAGGAATTCAATTTGAAAAGAGTTGAGTATAATATTGAAGAAGTTTATTTCGCCGTCCACAACGCTGGATTGCCAATAGCTCAGGGACTGAGACTATATAAAGGTTGTTAATAAAGGTTGGTAATAAAAAACAAAAAAAAGCTTGAGAAGGATTCCTGTATTTTATGGCAAAACCCATTGCTGAAATTTCGTTATTCTTCACAGTCTATTCTTCTACCCTTACAAGTTCTACAACCTTCACACTATATCCCTTCTCGCAGACCCCGGGGGAGTCGCCTATCACCTTCTCAACTATAACCGTCTCCCCATCTTTCAGCTCAATGGGATTGCAGAGGTTATACATCGAACAATCGAGTAGATTACAGTCCTTTTTATCATATTTTATTTTTGCTCCTGGAACTGACTTCTTGGAGTCAAGAAGGGCTATTATTGGAAGCTCAACAACCTCCACAGCAACAACACCGCTATCATGCAAGGCGCATTCCTGAACGGTTCCATCTCTAAGGTTGATGATCTTGTACTTTGCGTTTTCCCTCAGGCGAAGACACGTTCTTTTTATCTTACACCCCTCACACTCAGGTTTTCCACCAAGAAATGTAAATTCAACGCCGATATTCACCCAATCTTTTCCACACAAAGTGATGATCTTGTTCACCTCATCCATAACATCACCTTTTATTCTTTAATATCTCCTAATCTATTCTTTTAATAATCCGTTAATTTTTCATCTTATTTAAGCTTATGGAGGCAGATTACTCCAGACTTAAATAATTTTTCAACTTTCCCAATTTTCTTTATAGAACTTAAAAAGTATGTTCAACTAACTTGCATACCCTTTAATTGACTTTAATTGAAAGTTTTAAATACACTGCAAAGGACTAAAAACATCATGCCAAAGAAAAAAGAGGAAATTCCACTTCCTGAGGTTAATATTGGGATGGTTGGTCATGTTGATCACGGTAAAACGACTTTGGTTGCTGCTTTGAGTGGTGTTTGGACGGATAGGCATAGCGAGGAGCTTAAAAGAGGTATTTCAATAAGGCTCGGTTATGCAGACACGACTTTTAGAAAATGTCCTAAAGGTGGAGAATACCTAGTTGAAAAGAAGTGCTCGAAACATGGAGTGAAAACGGAAATCCTGAGGACTGTGAGCTTTGTCGACAGTCCAGGACATGAAACTTTGATGGCGACGATGCTTTCTGGAGCGGCCCTAATGGACGGGGCTGTACTTGTGATTGCCGCGAACGAAAAATGCCCCAGGCCCCAAACCAAAGAGCATTTGATGGCTTTGGATATCATAGGTGTGGACAAAATCGTAATAGCTCAAAACAAGATTGAAATAGTTTCAAAAGAGCGAGTGATCGAGAATTATAGAGAAATAAAAGAGTTTATAGAGGGCACAGTTGCAGAAGATGCTCCCATAATTCCGATCTCAGCCCAGCAGAAGGTAAATCTTGACGTATTGATTGAGGCGATCGAAGAGACAATCCCAACTCCTGAAAGGGATTTTCACTCTCCCCCACTCATGTTCGTCGCTAGGAGCTTCGATGTCAACAAACCCGGCTCGTCTCCGGAAAAACTAGTCGGAGGGGTTCTTGGAGGAAGTCTCCTTCGTGGAAAGATCTCTGTTGGAGATGAAATCGAAATCAAGCCCGGATTGAAAGATGAAAGGGGGAATTGGAATCCTCTAACCTCAGAGGTCGTAGGAATAATGGCCTCGGGTAAAAGCGTTGAGGAGGCAACTCCTGGTGGTTTGGTGGGAATATCAACAAAGCTTGATCCTCGGCTCACGAAAAGTGATGCTCTTGCCGGAAACGTTCTTGGTCATCCGGGGGAACTTCCTGAGACTCTATTAGAATTTTCAATGGATGTAAAGCTTCTAGAGAGGGTTGTTGGAACAGAGGAAGAACTTCAGGTTGAAAAGATCAAGATGAACGAGCCTTTGATGCTAAGCGTTGGAACCGCAACAACACTTGGAGTCGTTACCTCAACAAGGGATGAAATAGTGGATGTAAAGCTGAAAAGACCAGTTTGTGCAGAAAAAGGATGGAATGTCGCTGTAAGCAGAAGAATCGGAAGTAGATGGAGACTCATTGGCGCGGGAATTATCAGGTAAACACAAGTAACATGGAATATCCAATTTTATGATGGCAAACCCAAAGAAAGCATGCTTTGATACGAATTTCCTGATCTATTCTGTAAAGCAAAATATTGATTTTATCGATCAGTTAAGAAAAAGAGGATTCAGTCATTTTCTGATACCGAGTAGCGTTTTAAATGAGCTAGAAGCATTGGGCAGATCTCTTAAAGGAAAGGATAAACTTGCCGCAAAAATTGCGCTGGAAATTGTAAATTCAGAAAGCTTTACTATAGTTGAAACCGATAAAAAGACTGATGATTCGCTTTTAGAAGTTTGTGAGAAGGAAGGAGCTTTGCTTTTTACCAACGATAGATTGCTTATAAAAAGAGCCAGAAAGAAAGGTGTAAGTGTTGGTTTTATAAAGGGATTTAAAAGGATTGAGTTATATTGGTCTATTTAGATAAGAATGTCAATCCAACTCCACTTCTTGCTAAAAGGATTCCACAGAAATCCTGCATTTTCTGAGAAACTCCAGTATCTTTTCTCTGGCAATTTTCCTGGATTTCATTAGCTCCTCTATGATATAGGCAAGCTCCTCATCATATTTCTTCACCTGTTCAGTAATATCATATTTTGTACCTGGGATAATTCTCTGTCTCAATAGCACTATTCTCGCGCACTGTAATGTGAGGTGTAAGGTTTCTTCCCTCGCTCTTTCTTCATCACTCCTCAATAAACTGTAAATTCTGTCCTGAAGTTTCTCACAGTAATGGATTTTTTCCTGGATTGTTTCTTCCGTAAAAGCGGGCAGTGGTTTTTCATAAAATCTGATGAAGAATTCCTTATCGTAAATTATCTTCCCATAGGCCAAAGCGGAAACTATGAAGTCATCACCTTTGGCATACTTTTTCTCAAACTCCAATCTAGTCATCACAATTATATTCGTGTTTTCAATTAGTGGCACGCGTTTCTTTCCAGAAATTACCAGAAAGTCTATGTCACTTATTTCCCTTTCTCTACCAACAGCGACCGAACCAACCAATACTATACTGACCGGATTCATTTCATAGGTGATCTTTTCAGATATTCTGAGTATTCTATCTCTAAAAGGTGAATCAAAAATGAATTTGGCATCAAAAAATGTTTTAATCCTTCTACAAAGCAGATTTGAAAAATCAAGCCTGTATGTTTTCCTCTCCTCCAGCAGCAAGTCGAATACCTTAAATTCATCCAGTAATTTGTATATCCAGTTACGGGACACTCCCGTTTTTGAAGAAAGTTCCGCTACAGAAAAACTGTGAAAAGGTTCCAAACAGAATGTTCTCAACAGTAATGTTTCAGCACTTTGGGTGATCATTTTAACACACCTTTGCTTTTGAGAAAATCTTCGACCTCTTTTTTCAGTTCATCAACCTCTTTCAGATATGCTATCACACTCTTTCTGCTATAGTTTCTGGGAATCGATGTATATGGGGTGAAACTCAGCGGCTATTCTGTATCTGGATAACCTCTCGAAAATTCTCGAATAATCTTTCTTTAAAATACCAATCGCAAAGTACTCTTTTAGCACGTAACTCTTTCCTTTGTGGTCTTTAAGATAGTAACCATTAATTGCCGTTTTAATCGTATTGACTATGTTTTCAGCAGCGATCCATACGAAATAAAGAGCCTCATCAATTCTATCCTCTTCAAGAAATCTTTTAACATTTTGTTAATTTAAGTTTATAAAGATATCTATTTGATTGATGAAATACCTGTGGCTTTTATATCTGAAAGAAAATTGAAAAAGCTTCCACCTCAAGATAGCTTTTCAGGGAGATAAACATTCAGAGCAAGATTTAGCAATTTTTTATGTCTCTCTTCAAAGGCATTTTTATCCCAATTACTGTGATCTCTAAGGATTGTGGTGATGGCAAAAGGGTTACGTTTAACTTCAAAATAACTCTCAATTTTTCTCCTGAATTCATAATTAGATGCTCTAGAATTCCTCCGTTTATTAAGGAGCGTTAGATTTCCGAGTTTATTGACGATTTCTCTGATTTCTTCTTCTGAAAATATTCTCAACCATTCTCTTTGTGGTGTACGCGGAAGTATATGTTCAACTGTTATAGTCTGAATGTTTGAAAATCCAGGGAAGTTTTCTTCCTGCATTTCCATATCGAGCCTCAAAAGAATGTATCTGGCCATTTTTCCTCCCTTAAGAGAATAAAACTGTGCATCGTTAAGTTTTGAAAGGAGTATATTCTTGACTATCTGCCTGTTATTGAAATCAATCTTCCTTCTTTCTCTTCCACGCTTGATTTCCTCAACCGATTTAAACATCATGCTCAATACATCTTCTGGGCTGCTAGAGTCTTCTATTAGTCTTATTAAGTTTATTGAGCTCGTAAGCCTTTCAGTTGCTGTAAAATCTGCACACCATTCTATAAAGAATTTTCTCTCGATATTAAACGCAAACTTATATAATGCTTTGTCATCTTGGAACTTTTTGTAAAAGAATAGCAACGGAGGTACCCAATCCGAAAACGGCATGAATCTGTTCATTAGATCCATTAAAGTTTTGTATCTTACTTTTTCATAAGGATTTAGTGCCATGAGTTGTGATTCGAGTACTTTTTCTTTGTAAATCTTTCCGTAGTCCAAAATTGTATCAAAAAATTGGGTACCCATTTGGATTTTGTTTTCTTTGAAAAGCTTATCAAATTCATCCACCAGCTCTCTTCTAGCTTTTTCTTTAGCATATATCGTTCTTACATAGCTGACAAGTAGTTCAAATTTTTCTCTCCCGATATCCTCTTCAAGATCTCTCCACTTGTTAAAGTACACCCTTCTTTCCGCTTCAGACACTTGCTCTAAATTTCTGCTTTTCAGCACATCTGCAGCAGATAATGGGAGTCCACGAGTATTGAGGACATTAAAGAGTCTGAAGGCTGAGCTTTGATTATCTGTGATTATATAAACAAAATAAACTCTGTGAAGGATGTAGCTCAAAAACTCCTCAAACTGCTCTGAATCGAGCATTTCTGCAAAATCTCTGAACGTTTTAATAGCTTCATAGAGATGGTAAACTGGTGAAGCTCTATCAGGATATGGAATCCTCTTGGACTCAAAATCTCCCAAGAACTCTACGGTTCCTTCTTCTTTGTAGACGTAATTTAAGAAAAGTTTCTCAAGGTCTCTCCACACTCGGATTCTTTCTGTGTCGGGAATCCCTCCGAGCTTTGAACCCTTCTGAATCAAATAATTTTTTTGGATGTCGTTTTTAATTTCCGAATCAGATGAAAGATCTCGGAAAACGGAAAATAAAACAATTAACGAAGTTAGTCTCTGCTGTCCATCTACGATCTCATATGTAATTCCATCTTTTCTTTTTAAAAGGAGTGTGCCCAAAAAGTAACTTTCTTCGCCACTTTCCATGGCATCCATAATATCATCTAAAAGTGCTTGAAAATTCTCTTCACTCCAGCTAAATGGTCTTTGATATATGGGGATTTCAAAAAGATTGTTCATTAGAAGGTCTCTGACGTTAATTTCCTTAGCCTCTATTTTTGATATTTCTTGAGGCATGAATTTCTTACCAGATTTTATATATATAATATTTTCCAAGCATTGTATTTTGGATGTCAAGTTAATACTTCTCCTAGACAAAAAAGATTCTGAAATTAAAATGATAATACCAAGAGTTAAGACTAATGGGCCCGCGGGGGTTTGAACCCCGGACCTCTCGCTTTCTGAAGCATAGCTGCCTTACCAATTCCTTACCAAGCCTTATCAGGCGAGCGCTCTAACCAAGCTGAGCCACGGGCCCTCGGGTATGCATTCTTCACATGGGTTTATGAAGTTTATGGTCTTTACCTTTATAGTCTTTTAGTTCCAGTTTTTAGTTTCAGATTTTCTGGTTTTCAGATTTTCTAGTTTTCTGGTTTCCACCCTCTAAGTATTTTCATATTTAGCTTTTACTTGGTGAGGTGTTTTGAAGGTTACAAATTAACCAACTATCGTAATAAATAAGTAGCTGCCTTTGGACTCAGAATTGTGCGGGAGCTGTATGCGATATCCTTCTCAGCATTCACAGTCATGGTTGGTGTGGGGGTAATCGCCCCCCTCCTTCCCATTTTTGCCGAATCCTTAGGGGCAACGGGATTATGGATAGGTGTCATATTTTCAGCCTACTCCTTTTCCAGGCTGATCTTTCTGCCAATAGCCGGAAAGCTGAGCGACAGATATGGTAGGAAGAGAATAGTAGTTTCAGGTCTAATTTTGTATTCATTCATATCGCTGCTTTACATCATATCCAATACACCAGAAGAGCTCTCTGCTGTTAGATTTTTGCATGGGATAAGTTCTGCAATGATAATTCCTGTCGCAATGGCTGCTGCAGCAGAATTTTCGCCAAGAGGTGAAGAAGGATATATTATCGGAGTATTTAACCGCTCTCTTTTCTTAGGTATGGCTTCAGGACCTTTTATCGGAGGCTTCGTTTCGGATTTTATCGGGTATCGATATACTTTCCTTGTAATAAGTCTGATTGGATTGGTCACTCTCCTTTTTGTTTTTTTCACGTTTCCAGAGATTGAAGTGAAAAGAAAAGAACTCAAGATTAGCAAAATTAACACTAGGGTTAGAGGAGCTTTCCTCTTCAGATTCATTAACTCAATGGGAAGAGGAAGCATCCTCAGCTTTCTTCCAATTTATCTCGGATTAATCGGATACAGTGCTGGGGTGATTGGAATACTGATCTCACTAAATCTGTTTGTTTCTGCGATAATTCAGCCCTCCTCCGGAAAACTATCTGACAGAATAGGGACAGTTTATCCGGTTACTCTATCAGCTATCTTTAGTGCAGTCCTTCTTTTTATAATACCCAGGATATCAGAAATTTCCATACTACTGATATTAAGCGTCTTCTTAGGTGTATCCAGTGCTCTTGCTATCCCTGCGATTGGGGCCATAGTTGCTGTTGAGGGAAGAGATGGTGGGATGGGACAGCTTATAGGAACCCTTTCCGCATCAAAAAGCCTTGGCAGGATTATTGGGCCATTGGTTTCAGGGGCAATTTACGATCTATTCGGTGGAGGGGTTCCAGGGATACAGATGGCCTTTAATTTTGCCGCTTTTCTTTCTATTTTATCCATCCTGCTTTTCTTACTTTCCAACAGAAGTAATATCAGCACAAAGAGGTTAAGTAGTTAAGTAATCAGTAAATTAAGTCGTCCTAAGTTACCTCACGTCTCGTATAAATTTACAAATCGAGGGGGTGAAATCATGGATCTGGATGGAAAGGTTGCAATAGTAACCGGAGGTTCTAGGGGTATAGGTAGAGCAATAGTTATCGCTCTCGCAAGAAAAGGATCAGTTGTGGTCATCAATTACACAAAAAACAGGCAGAAAGCTGAGGAAACGCTAAAAGAATGCAAAAAACTTAGTAATGGAATGATCTTCAAAGCCGATGTTCGAAGGAGAGATGAAGTTAGGATGATGGTTGAAGGTACGATTTCCAAATTTGGGAAGATAGATATTCTCGTAAACAACGCCGGAGTGCTGGGAAAAACAACAGATCTCACCGAGATAAGTGATGGAGAGTGGGATGAGGTTCTGGATGTTAATCTAAAGGGTGCATTCATAGTCACCCAAGAGGTTCTAAGATATATGAAAAAGGGAAAGATCGTTAATATTTCATCCCTTGCCGGAAAGGAAGGAGGAGTTATGGGAGCGCATTATGCAGCATCAAAGGGTGGTTTGATTGCAATGACCTTCAATCTTGCGAGACACCTAGCACCAGATATCCTCGTAAATGCCATAGCTCCTGGGCCTGTAGATACCGAGCTTTTGGATGATGAGACGAAGGAGAGATTAAAGGGCCTTTCGTTGATAAGAAAAATTGCCAAACCTGAAGATGTTGCAAGTGCTGTAATTTTCCTGTTGGAGAATGATCACATAACGGGAGAGGTCGTGGATGTAAATGGGGGCAGATTAATGGATTAAGATTAAATTAGGATAAAGTAAGATTTAAATCAATTTTCGATAGAATCTTTAATTAATACGTTTCAATAATATAAATTTTTCAATAATGATCTACCTAAATTATATATTACTTCAATTTTAGAATATGTTAGGGGGTAAGTTTTTAATTCTAAATGTTTGTACATTAACAATTAAAAATAGAAAGAGGTGAAAAACGTGGTTTTAACGACCTCTGTAATAATTGGTTTGGGGCTAGTTGTGTACATCGTTTTGTATCTGACCTACGGAAAAAAACTCGAAAAAGAGATCGTCAAGGCTGATTCGAGTCGTGAAACACCAGCGAAAAGGCTCTACGATGGCATAGACTTCGTACCTGCTGAAAGGCCTGTGCTCTTTGGCCATCACTTTGCATCAATTGCTGGTGCTGCACCAATTGTCGGGCCTGTGCTGGCAATGGCTTGGGGCTGGCTGATGGGTCTTGCCTGGATCTGGCTCGGAAACGTACTTATCGGAGCTGTACACGACTATCTGTCTCTCATGGCTTCTGTGAGGTACGACGGAAGAAGCATCCAGTGGATTTCCGGCAAGGTTATGAGCAGGAGAACATCCCTGACATTCCAGTTGTTTATATATTTCGTCTTGATCTTGGTCGTTGCCGCCTTTGCTGCTGTCATAACCTCCATATTCGTGAAAACGCCGGAAGTTTCAACCGCATCGATACTCTTCATCGTATCTGCACTGATTGTTGGCTACCTAATGTACAGGGTCAGAATTGGAACCATTCCATCAACGGCTATCGGTATCATTTTGCTCGTGATCAGCATATGGCTAGGCTTTCAGTATCCGCTTTCGCTAACGGCGACCCAGTGGTATGGGATTCTATTCGTTTACATAATCATTGCCGCTTCTCTGCCAGTCTGGATCCTTTTGCAGCCCAGAGATTATTTAAACGCATGGCTACTCTGGTTCGGTCTCCTTGCAGGTGGCTTGGCGTTCCTCCTTGTTAATAAAGAGATAACCTGGCCCGCATACACGATGTTCTCTGCCACAGTTGTGGGTGGTAAAGCATCTCCTTTCTGGCCGGTGATTCCACTAGTTATAGCTTGCGGATCGCTTTCAGGCTTCCACTCCATTGTTGCATCAGGCACAACCTCAAAGCAGCTTGCTAACGAGCTTCATGGCCTCACAATCGGATATGGTGGGATGCTGACTGAAGGTTTTCTGTCAACACTCGTTGTCACTTCCATAGCTGCATACGGAATGACCTTGCTTTCACAGGCCGCATCAAAACTGGCGGCAGCAGGAATAGAGGTTGCCAAACTAACCGATCCTCAATACATGGGTACCCATTATGTTGCAGCGATGCTGAAAAGCTTCGGTAAGGTCGGCATTTTCGCTAATAGTTATGGTATGGGTTGGCATGACGCTTATGGAGTTGACGTTAAAATAGGGGCTGTCTTTGCTGGACTCTGGGTTTCAGCCTTCGCCCTCACAACCCTCGATACTACAAACAGGTTGGCAAGATTCACCTGGAGCGAGATAGTGGAAGAGGTGGTTTCAAGCGAGAGTGCAAAGTCGGTTTTGACTAACAGGTGGCTCGCCTCAGTGGTGGCGGCTGCTATAGGTATTGGACTTGCCATGACGGGTAACTGGACGATCATCTGGCCTGCATTTGGTGGAGCCAATCAGATGCTGGCCGCCATTGCCCTCATGACCGCAGGCTTGTGGGTCAGAAACGTGCTTAAGGTAAAAGGAGTCATGAGATATCTCGTTGTGGTGCCTGCCTTATTCTTGTGGGTAACGGTTACGCTGGCATACATCTGGTTCATCGTGATCGTGGGTCCATCGCCACCCGTGCTAACGCTAGTGGTAATAGAACTTCTGCTTGCGATTTTGCTAATCTACGAGTTCGCAGCTGCGGTGAGAAGGGAGATTCCGGAAGCCGTGCCTACATGAGGCCTACATGAGATTATTAAACAATATTTTAAAATTTTTTGAAGGAGTTCAGGAGGGATTTAAGAGCAAATCAGTGGAATTCATACGAGTAGAAAAGAGAGAACTTGAAAATGTATTTTCACTTCTTTTATTTGGGAGTTATATCGGTATGCCTGCACCACCAACTTTTTTAAGCCTTGAACTTCTACCATACGTTGCAAGGGAGCTCTACGTCCTTGGAACAACTGCAGAAAGATCGGACGATCCCCTGGGCCAGATTGCAGAATTCTTTGAGATATGAAGGAGATGTAAATTGGAGAATATGGAAAGAGTGTACATATTTATCGGTAAAGGTGGAGTTGGAAAAACCACCTGTTCGGCCGCTGTTGCACTAAAACTTGCACAAAAAGGAAAGACTCTCATAGCTTCCCTCGACCCAGCCCACAATCTCGGTGATGTATACGGTGTAAAACTCTCTGGAAAACCAAAAGAAGTCAGCAGCAACCTTCATGCTGTTGAGGTAGATGTTGATGAACTTACAAAGAGATATCTGACGAGAACAGTGAACAAAATAAAAGGCATGTATACCTACCTGAAAGTGCTAAACCTCGATAAGTATATAGAGTCGTTGAAATACTCTCCAGGCATAGAGGAATACAGCATTCTTGAATCTCTCATCGATTTGTTTTCAGCCGATTATGACTACATCATCCTTGACATGCCTCCGACAGGCCTTACAGTAAAGGTTTTGACACTCCCTCACACAACGTTGCTCTGGATCGAGAAACTTGCCAAGCTGAGAAAGGACATACTGGCAAGAAGGATGACGATTGAAAGTATAAGCGGTAAGAAGTGCGTTGTAATCGACGGCAAGAAAATTGAGCTTCCCGTTTCAGAAGAGGAGGATCCGATTCTCAAAGAGTTAAACCAGAAAGAAGAACAGATGGATTTTGTAAAAAGCATTCTTACAGGAAAAAAATGCTCCATTATCTTAGTAATGAATCCAGAAGCTCTTTCGCTGTTTGAAGGGGAGAGAGCGATTAAAACGTTGAGGAATTTCGGAATGAACGTTTCAAAGGTAATTATAAATAAGTTCGTGGAAGATAATGAAGTGACTAAGAAAATAATCCAAATTGGGCCAACGCTTAAAATTCCCCTCCTCGAAAGAGAGCCCCGAGGAATGGATGAACTGATCAAAGTCTCTCAAATGGTGGAGATATGAAGGGTGAAGATGTACTTAAATCTCTTAAAAATATAAAAGATCCGGAAACGGGAGCGAGCATTCTTGATCTCGGTATAATCAGCGGAGTTAAGGTAGAAGATGAGATTATAACCGTCTATACCAACTTCAACAGAGCTATGCCTAGCTGCAAAGCCTGCATACCGATCGCCTGGATGATAACCAACTCGATCATCAGGCGAATAGAGAAAAGTTTGAAAAACTACGGAATCAGTTATAAAATCGTTGAAAGCTCAACGGGCCAACTTCATGCGGAGGGTTGATTTTGGATTTCGATCTTTCCACCCTGTTTCCTGTGATAGTAATTCTCGCCGGAGTGGTAACGATCCAATTCTTTTACGGGAGAAAGCTTAATCTGGCATTAATGAGAAACGTCATAGTAACGCTTGAAGAAATCATACGGCCAAAGGATCAGCTTTATACATGGTTGGGAGGTTACATCGGATTCAAGGCCGAATATGATGTTGATGATACGGCTGTTGAAAAGATTGAGGCTACTCTCACACTCCTGCCCAGACACAGCATATTATATCTGCCCGTTTCCAAAATCACCCTTAAAGATGATCGCCTTTTTATCGTTTTCAGAAGTAGGTATCCGATTAGAGGAGACGTGCACATTATAAGAAGGGGACTGTACAAATTTGGGAAGGGCATCGATAATCCAATGGAATACTTCGATGACAGGATAGCTTTAAACGGTTTGGAATATGATGTGTTTTTTAAGAAGAAGGAGGATAAAGACAAACTGATAAAACTCATCAGCGGTCTTCCAGTAGAGAAGATCAAGCACATCTCAATCACTCCATCCACTAGAGTTATATATGCATTCATAACCCCTGAAAAGAGAGTGATCCAAGAGATAATACCAAGAATGTTCAAGATTACAAGGGAGTTCGCTAAGGGGGGTTGACTATATCTAGGATAGGGTAACTAATACCAAACAATCTAAAGTCAGCAATCCAGCATAAATCAAAGCTGAATTAATAACCCTTCTCTTTATCTACCACGTTTATCAGTTCTTCTCCCCTCAAGAATCTCCCAAGATTCTCCACAAAAATCGAGACAGCTCTATCCCAGTAGTAAGGTGTTGAGCCGGCAACGTGAGGTGTAATTATCACGTTTTCCATTTCCCAGAGCGGGGATGAAGGGGGTAGAGGTTCTTGGGAAAAGACGTCAAGCCCTGCCCCTCTTATCCAACCCTCTCTCAAAGCTCTGATCAGAGCTTCCTCGTCAACCACACCACCTCTTGCGATGTTTATTAGATAAGCAGAGTTCTTCATAAGTCTCAGCTCCCTCTCTCCAATCAATTTCTCTGTCTCTTTTGTATGCGGAACACACAGAACTAGAAAGTCCGATTCTTTGAGAACCTCATCCAAGCCTTCAATGCCGTAAACTCTGTCAACGTTGTCAACCTCTTCAGGAGTTCTTTTAATTCCAAGCACTTTCATTCCAAAGCACTTCCCTTTCCTCGCTACTTCCCTTCCAATCGAGCCGAGACCTATAATTCCAAGGGTTTTACCGTTGAGCTCGTCAAGCGGTTCAAACGGGAAGGGATGCCTCTTCTTCCAGAATTTTCTCCTCTTTTCTTCCACGATCTCATTCAGTTTTCTTGAGAAAAACAATATTAATGCAAATACGTGGTCGGAAGCTTGGATTGAGTGAATGCCCTTTGTTGAGGTGACTATAACGTCGCTTTTCTTTACGTCCTCGATGAGGAGGGAATCCACTCCAACAAAGGGAGATTGAATCCATTTGAGCTTCTCCGCTCTTCTGAACATCTCTGGAGTTATTTTATTGCTGAAGAGAACTTCTGCATCCTTGACTTCTTTAAGTACTTCATCATGCTCGGTTGCTTTTACAGTGTCAATCCCTTCAACGCTTCGTATCTGCTTCATGTACTCTTCATCTAGTGGAAATGCTACCAGAACTTTAACCATGCCCTCAAATTTATCTCCAAAATAAAAAGTTTTCTGGCGAATTTTTCGATCATGATCGATAGAATGCCTGTAGATAGCAAAAAAACTGTGACAATAATCAAAAATAATAAAGAAAGGTATTCCTAAAGTCCTTTGGATTTCATAGCTATTCTCAGGAAATAAAACAGGCCTCCGTAGAGTACCACAAATCCAAATATTCCCATACCAATGCTCTCAGCTGACATCACTCCACCTCCGCCTGCTTAGCAGATAGTACTGCTGAAACTACCATTCCACCCAGTATTATAACCAGACCGAGACCGAGAGCACTGATAGGATAACCACTGTATGGAGCATCCAGATTGGATTTGATGTCAAACAACAGCAACACTACCAGTACAAGTGGTGTGATCACTTTAATGCTCACATCCCACCATGGTCCAGCATTAACCTCTGAATTCCTGTTCACCCACTCCTTAATCTTGTCAGCTCCAAAAATCCATCCTATGGCCACTGCTTCTAGCAAACCCACCAACACAAGCCCGTAAGTGTTTATAAAGTGGTCGACGATGTCCAGCCAGTACAATCCACCTTTCGTCGCATATATCAAGCTTCCAAGGAATCCTACAGCAACTGTTATGTTCACAGCCTTCTTCCTCTCCAGTCCAAATTTATCCATCAGTGAAGCAGCAAAGGCTTCAACAAGCGAGATAGAGGAGGAAAGCCCGGCCACAACCAGAGCTAGGAAGAAGACAACTGCTGTAAATACCTTTAATGCTGGAAGCATACTTATTGCTTTAGGAAACACGACAAAGGCGAGTCCTATACTCTGAGCAACCACGTCTCCAATCCCCTGTCCCGTTGCCTGTGCCATGTAGCCGAGAGTTCCAAAAACCGCAAAGCCTACCAGAAAGCTGAAGGCACAGTTTGCAAAGCTGACTATGAATGCGTTGTTTACGACATCACTGTCCTCAGGCAAATAGCTGGCGTAGGCAATCATTATACCCATTCCAAGGCTCAGAGTGAAAAATATCTGCCCATATGCAGCAAGCCAGACGCTGTAGTCTGTTAATCTGCTGAAGTCCGGTTTGAGATACCAGTCTATGCCCCCCCATGCACCAGGGAGCGTGACACCTCTGATAACCAGTATGATTGCTAAAATCCAGAGTAAAGGCATGAAGATCATGTTTGCCTTTTCTATCCCTTTCTTAACACCACCAACGTCTATGAACCAGTTGATTAACCATATGACGACGACACCTACAAGTACCTCTAGCGAAAATCCGCCGAGCTGCCATGGTGAATCAGTAAGTTGTAAAACATTACCGAAGAAGTACGCCTTTGTGTCTTCTCCCCACGCCAGCGTGAAGGATTTAAAGACGTAAACGAATGCCCAACTTATAACGACAACATAGTACATTGTTATAATAAGGCCACCCACAACAGCCCACCAGCCAATCCATTCGAAACGCCTGTTTCCTTTCCTCATTGACATCGGAGCAGAGCCCCTGAATTTGTCACCCAGACCAAATTCCAGAACCATCAAGGCTATACCTGCTGTAAACAACGCAACAAAATATGGGATTAAGAAAGCCCCGCCACCATTGCTGTACACCAAGTAGTTAAACCTCCAAATATTACCCAAACCTATTGCAGAACCAACGGCTGCAAGTATAAACCCCAATCTACTTCCCCAAAGCTCCCTTACCACGACATCACCTCCTAAAACACAAATATGTGTTTAAGATGCTTCAACCTCCAATTCGCTCTATAACCCATATTTCGGCAGCTTTGTGCGTTGAAACGTGCCTGCCCGAGCTATCAAGTATGTTCTCCGAAATTCTGAGGACTTCCTTCAACCTCTCACCAACCCGCTCAACCTCTCTAAAAAATATTTTCTTTAGATAACTTTCCATATTGAAGTTTATGTGCAACAGCGATAAGCCCTCCAGCATTAATTATGTAGTCTGGAGCGTAAAGAATTCTCATCTCAGCCAGTAGGTCTCCATGTTTCTCACTCTCCAGCTGATTGTTCGCTCCTCCTGCTATAATCCTGCATTTCAGCCTCTTTATCGTGCTGTCGTTTATTACGCCTCCAAGAGCACAGGGAGAGAAGACATCGCATTCAACAGAGTATATCCTGCTCGGCTCAACGTATTCTGCACCCATTTTCAGAAATCTCTTCGCTTTATCCTTGTCAATGTCCGTCACAGTAACTTTCGCACCACTTTCAAAAAGGAGTCTCACAAGCTCTCCACCTACCTTCCCAAGTCCCTGCACAGCCACATGTATGTCCTCAACACTTTTATCTCCATAGACATGCTCAAGGCAGGCTTTTATACCACGATATACGCCATAGGCGGTAAATGGAGAGGGATCCAGCTTTGTACCTACTACATACTCTGTTTCAGTTCTGATGATCTTCATGTCTTGAACAGTTGTACCCACATCCTCTGCCGTGATAAAGCGACCGCCGAGTGACTGGATGAATCGCCCGTATGTTTGTAGCAGAGCTTCGCTTTTCACCTTTCCGGGATCGCCGATTATTACCGCCTTTCCTCCACCAAGGTTGAGACCGGCTGCTGCAGCTTTGAGTGTCATTGCCTTCGCAAGCCTTAGAACATCTTTCAGTGCCTCAACCTCACTTCTGTAGTTCCAGATCCTCGTTCCGCCAAGAGCTGGGCCGAGTGTGGTGTCGTGTATGGCCACTATTACCTTGAGGTTGTTAGCCTTGTCCTGAGAGAAGACTACCTCTTCAAAGTCTTCTTTCTCCATTATCTCAAACATGTAGCTTTGCTGAAGCAGCATCCGGCTCGCCCCCTACAAGAAATTCGGCTCTCAGACGTGTCCACCTTTCCTGGATATACTCCTTAATTTTGCAATATCTCCCTCAGAAAGGTGACTGAATCTCTCCTGAGCGAAAAGATACTCCTCAACATTCTTCATCTTCCTTCTACCTTCAGCTATGGCTTTGCTAAAACCCGTCAGCCTGAAATGTCTGTCATCACACTCATACAAAATCCACATACCCGTCTGAACAGCAAGCTTCCCTATTTTCACAGTCTCATCCATGGGATGTCTCCATCCAGGAGGGCATGGTGAGAGAATCTCAATATATCTGAAACTTTCCAGATCCTTTGCTCTCTTTACCTTATAGTAAAGGGTCATCAAGTAACTTGCTGAGGTTGTGGCTACGTATGGAATTCCGTGGGCCAGCATTAGCTCTGCAACATCCTTCCTGTGCTCCTTCTTCCCAGTCCACGTTGTTGTTGTCCACGCTCCACAGACTTGGCTTCTCTCTCGTATTGATTCGTCAGAGGTTCTTGTAAATGTCATCACAAGCGCACCTCTCCTTTCTGCTCCAAAAAGTATTGACTGCACCTCAAAGCCACCCCAATATATTCCTCTATAAATATCTTCGACGCAGTTATTGCACCCTGCTCACCTCTTCCGTAAACCTGATTTCACATTTCATATCCACAATAATTAATCAGTTGAAAACCTATATAACACAACAATCGATCATGATTGTTTTTAAAATAGATTTTAATTAAAAAATTATTCAAAATCCAAAATTTTCGCACGTAATCTGGCGTATCTAAAAGATGTATCTATAAGATATGGCTCCCGATCTCGGATCTCTTCAACAAGACTGCGCATTATTTTAAATTCAGCCATTCGAAGGTGATGTAGACACGTTGATTTTGTTACTCCAAACTTCTTCGCAAGCTCATCCACAGTTGTCCTTCTGGGCCACTCAAAGTAACCACTTTTGTAAGCTTCCAGAAGCACCCTCTTCTGCTTCATTGAAAGACTCTTGGAAATCACTCCGATTATGTCTTCGATTTCTTCATCTTCTAGTGACCTGAGATTAGATATGCTCAGGACCTGAACCTCTATCCCCTCAAGTTTCCTCAACTTGTTGAGCGTTTCACTCATCTTTTCCTCATCAACCAAGATCGTCCAGTACTCATATCCACCAGAAATGGATATTCTCATGGGCATAAATTCCAATGAAAATACATTATCATAAAACGTAGTCTGTGGAGCAAATCTAGCGTGGATGTCTGCTTCAAGATCTTTTTTACCTATTATATAAACATCATATGCGTAATCACTGTAGTTCTTGATGTCCTCTATAAAAACCCTGAGTGCCCCATAACTCTCAGAAATCAAGTGAAAGTTTGCTCTCACCTCTTTCCCCAGCTTGAATACACCTTTTGTGATCAAGCATACGTTGGGGTGGTCTTTCGTAGACTCAATTGACCAGCATCCGGGATGCCACAATTTTAGGGAGACTTTTTTGAGGTTCCTCATTTCACCGCCTTCAACACCATTATCAATCATTTAAGAGTTTAGTTTAATGTTATATAAAGCTAGTTTCGACTATGGTCTATTATTATTGCTAACCTTCCAGCAACCAGCCGCTTTATTATCCTCCTGCATTATCTTCCTGTAACCTTCTCCACACTCCCAGCTATTTCATAATACCATTTTCAAGAATTGTTGTCTAGGAATCCTCAAAAATAAAAAGATCAGTAAAAAACCAATTGGATAAATGCCTTTTTTGTTGAGGGTAAAGATAACATCGGTGTTTTTACATCACCAATGCAAAGTGTGATTTCCAAAAAATTAACTTTCAATCACTCTTCAATATTCCTGTTGAGCTGTTTGATTCTAAATCGAGTTTTTGTTTATTAACTTTCCACACACATTCTTAGGCATAAAGTCATTTTTGAATTTAGAAAAATATTCCAATAAACTTTAAATAATATGAAAAAACATTTCACAAACTGACAGTAAAATGGAGGGATTTTGTGAGGAGCTTGGATAAAGAGGCCATTGAAAATCTGGCAGTAGGGGCAGCAATTCTTGGAACTGGTGGTGGAGGAGATCCATACATCGGGAAACTGACAGCAATTCAGGCTTTGGAAGAGGGATACGAGATAAACGTGGTGGATGTAGATGAGGTACCCAAAGATGTCCTTATCATCCCTTCAGCAGGAATGGGTACTCCAACTGTTATCGTTGAGAAACTTCCGAGAGGGACAGAAATTATCAACGCTTTCAAGGCTTTGGGAGAGTATCTGGGGAAAGAGGTGTATGCGACGATGCCAATAGAGGCAGGTGGCTTGAATTCCACTTTTCCACTGGCGGTTGGAGCAAAGATGGGGATACCGATCGTGGATGCCGATGGAATGGGAAGGGCATTTCCCGAGCTTCAGATGACAACTTTCCACATAAATGGCGTCACCGTAACACCTATGGCACTTGCGGATGAAAGAGACAACATCGTCCTTCTCAAAACGTGTGACAACTACTGGGCAGAGTGGATTGCCAGAGATATCACCATAAGGTTTGGAGGTACCGCATGGATCGCATTGTATCCGATGACCGGCAAGGAGCTCAGAAAGGCTGCAATCCCTGGCACGTTGGGCCTAGCTGAAAGGCTTGGAGAGGCTGTGAGAGAGGCAAGAGAGAGAAGAGAGAACCCAATTGAGGCTGTTCTAAACGCTTCCCAAGGATTCGAGCTATTTAAAGGCAAAATCGTGGATGTCGAGAGAAGAACCACAGGAGGATTTGCGAGAGGCGTTGTAAAGATCGAGGGTTTCGATGAATATTCGGACAACACGCTTGAAGTTCACATCCAGAACGAGAACCTAGTTGCAATAAAAAATGGAGATGTTGTGGCCAGCGTTCCAGATCTGATAACGATTCTCGATCTCGAAACTGCTGTGCCAATAACAACCGAGTCGGTGAAGTACGGCCAGAGATGCTTCGTCATCGGAATACCATGCAGTGAAATGTGGAGAACTGAGAAAGGCCTTGAGGTTGCAGGGCCAAAGTATTTCGGTTACGACGTTGAGTATAGACCTATAGAGAAAATCATGGGGGAGGTTTGATGAGTTATAGGGTTGGTATCGATGTTGGAGGTACGAATACCGATGCGGTGATTGTTGACAAGGATAACAGAGCCATCGCCAAGATAAAGGTCGCGACGACAGAAGATGTCACTACAGGAATTTTGAATGCTCTGGAAGGTGTTCTGAAGGAGTCTGCCGTTGATACGTCTGAAATAAAGTATGCGATGCTCGGCACCACCCACTGTACGAATGCTATTGTGGAAAGAAAGAATCTGGCAAAAGTTGGGATCATAAGGATAGGAAAGCCCGCAACACTATCGATTAAACCACTGATATCCTGGCCGGAAGATTTGGTTAATGCCATCGGAGGTTACATGCACATTATCAGTGGAGGACATGAGTACGATGGACGAGAGCTGTCTCAACTCAACGAAGATGAGGTGAGAAGAGCTCTTCAGGATTTTAAGGAGAAGGGAGTAGAGACATTGGCGATCTCGGCCGTTTTCTCCCCGGTGAATAACGAGCATGAGATGAGAGTTGCTGAGATTGCAAGGGAGATTCTTGGCGATATTCCGATAACCCTTTCACACGAGATTGGCAGCATAGGACTGCTGGAGAGGGAGAATGCAGCAGTGATAAATGCTGCGGTGGTTAAGGTTGCAAAGACTGCGATAAAATCATTTGAAAATGCACTGGAAGAGAAAGGAATCGATGCAAGGCTGTACATAACACAGAATGATGGCACTCTGATGTCAGCAGAATATGCTTTGAGGTACCCTGTATTAACCATAGCCTCAGGACCCGCCAACAGTTTGAGGGGTGCTGCATTTTTGTCTGGGTTAAGAGATGGTATCGTCGTCGATGTTGGAGGTACAACCACCGATATCGGTGTTCTCGTTAACGGATTTCCAAGAGAGAGTTCGGTTGCCGTAGAGATAGGTGGTGTGAGAACGAATTTCAGAATGCCAGATTTAATTTCCATCGGACTTGGAGGGGGCAGCTTAGTAAGGTTTGAGAATGGCGTTAAGGTTGGCCCAGAAAGTGTTGGATACAGGTTGGAAAAAGAGGCCCTCGTTTTTGGTGGAGATAAACTAACCGCCACGGACATCGCAGTTTATCTGAAAAGAGCTGAGTTAGGAGATCCGTCGAAACTGAAGGATCTCGATGTCGAATTGGTGGAAAAAGCAGCAGAGAAGATGAAAACTATGGTCGAGGAGGCGATCGACAGGATGAAAACGAGCCCAGACCCGGTCCCAGTGATACTTGTCGGTGGTGGGAGCATACTCCTCCCAAATAGCTTGAAAGGTGCCTCCAAGGTTGTAAAGCCAGAGAACTTTGAGGTTGCCAATGCAATAGGAGCTGCAATCGCTCAGGTGAGCGGAGAGATCGACAAGGTGTTCTCGCTTGAAGAGAGGGGTAGGGAGGAGGTTCTCAAAGAGGCAAAGGAGATTGCCATGAAAGAAGCCATCAAAGCCGGAGCGGATCCGAATACTGTAGAAATAGTGGATGTAGATGAGATCCCTCTTGCATACCTGCCAGGTAACGCAATAAGGATTAGGGCAAAGGCTGCAGGTTACCTGAAAATTTTGTGATTTTGTAATTTATATTCCGGAGGTGTTTTAGTTGAGTGAAAGTGATAAAACAGAGCAGATGTTTAAGGATTTTGAGAGAGAGCCAGTTCCAGCTGAGCTTAGAAAGAACTGGCTGGAAATGGGACTGGTATGGGTTGGAATTGGAATGTGTCTTGCCGCATTGATGCTCGGAGGTGTTGTTGGATTTGGCCTTGATTTGGCTTCCGCAGCAGGAGCGATTTTATTGGGTAGCTTGGTTTTAACAATTATAAACGCTCTGTGCTCGATTGTTGGAGCTGACACGGGCTTGTCCACTGCAATGATTGGCAGATTTGCATTTGGAGATATCGGCGTTTATATCACGGCTGCAGTACTCGCTTTAGGCTGTTACGGCTGGTTTGCCGTTCAACTCGGGTTATTCGGTGAAACTGCAGTTACTGGAATCCAGATGATTGCAGGTTTCTCTGCAAACACCCATCTCTTGATCATAATCGGCGGTATTTTGATGATTACTACCGCGATTTACGGCTATAGGGGAATCGCTTTGCTCAGTAAAATCGCCGTGCCACTGATGGTTATAATATTGCTGGCATCTCTCGTTAGAATTTTGGGTGAGCATCCATGGGGCGAGCTGATTGCAGAAGGACCGCCCGGTGATCCCATGCCCTTTGGTGTAGCAGCATCTATAATAGCCGGATCATTCATGGTTGGGGCGGTTATTGGCCCAGACATAACGAGATATGCAAAGGATAGGAAGCATGCAGTTGGAGCTGCGATACTCGGATTCCTAATTGGTTTCAGCCTAATGGTATACCTTGGTTCAATTCTCGCCCATGCGGTTGGAGAGTGGGATGCCGTTAAGATAATGATAGGACTTGGGTGGGGATTGATAGCGATCATAGTTTTGGTGCTTGCTCAGTGGACAACAAACGATAACAATTTGTATTCTGCAGCTCTCGACCTTTCGGTTATATTCAGAACCTGGCCTAAATGGAGACTTACCTTAGTAGCCGGAATACTAGGTATTATTATTGCTTTATCAGGAATCTATGGAAAATTCGTCCAGTGGCTGATGATTCTAAGTGCGACCATACCCCCGATCGGTGGAGTCTATGTGACAGATTACTTCCTATTCAACAAGGACTTCTATCGATTTGAGAATCTTAGCAAAGTGCCTAAATGGCGTCCGTTGATGTTCATCGCTTGGATAGCAGGCTCAATAGTTGCATTCTGCACAACTCCACCTCCAACGGGATTTGGGTTGTTCACCTTAACAACAGTCTCGGCAGTTGATGCCTTTATCGTAGCAGTAATAGTCCAAGCAGTTCTTACAACTCTGTACAGAAGAACAAAGGGAGAGTGGCCTGAGGTAACCCCAATGTGAATTTTTTTATCTTATTTAATTTATTCAACCTTTAATTTTTCAGAAAAGAGGTGATAGAATTGAAAGAAATGAAAATTAAGGTAATAGTCCCTATAATTGTCGATGTTTTTAATGAGGAGGTTGATAGGGAATTCAAAACCTATGCTTCCGAGAAAACCGAGATTGAAGTTGTTAATCTGGATAAGGGAACAGCATCCATTGAATCGGAATACGATGAGGCTCTTGCAGCCCCAGACATAATCAAAAAAGTTATCGAGGCAGAAAAACAGGGATTTGATGGGGTAATTATAGATTGCTTTGGAGATCCAGCGGTCAAAGCCGCGAGAGAGGTTGTAGATATACCAGTTGTTGGGGCAGCTGAACCTTCTATGCTGTTTGCCTGCTCACTGGGGCATAGGTTCTCGGTTGTCACGGTTCTGGAAAACGTTGTTCCCATGATCGAGAATATAGCAAAAGTGCTTGGTGTGTACGACAAGCTCGCTTCCGTAAGGAGTGTCGATATTCCGGTTCTCGAGTTACACGATAAGGATAAGCTGAGGAATGCCCTTTATGATGAAATGCTGAAGGCAATTAAGGAGGATAAAGCCCATGTTTTAATATTGGGATGCACTGGAATGATGGGTTTGGCAGATGATTTGCACAACATGCTCAAAGAGGAGGGATATGATATGCCAGTCATCGATCCTGCAGCAGCATCGATCAAGTTCATGGAGGCTTTGCTGGGATTAGGGGTGAAGCAGAGCAGGTTGACCTACATGAAACCGCCTGAAAAGGAAAGAAACGTGTAACTAAGTGTTATTTGCTTTAAAAAATTTAAAGGATGATACCATGAGCTCGATTTTTGATGTTATAAAGAAGAGAAGAAGTATCAGAAGATTTCAGAGAAAAACAGTTGAGGATGAAAAAATAAGGCAAATTTTAAATGCGGCAATCTGGGCACCCTCGGCAGGAAATCTGCAACCTTGGGTATTCATCGCAGTGAGGGAGCAAAAGAGCATAGAAAAGATTAAAGTGATGTCTCCGGGCATTTTCGATATACCAGCAGCGATCATAGTTGTTTGCAGAGATATGAAGATTGCAGAAAAGGCCGGTAACCCAGAATTATCCATTTTTGATATTGCGATGGCATCACAGAACATGCTACTAATGGCATATGAGCTTGGCCTCGGTTCTTGCCCAGTTAAATCTTTCAATCAAAAAGCAATCCAAGTACTTCTCGATCTGCCAGAGCATATAGCCCCAGAATTGTTGGTTACCCTAGGATACCCTGCAGAAGAGCCATCCCCACGTGAGAGGAGAGATGAAGTCATATTTTTTGAAAAGTATGGATGAGGTGAAGCCATGGTGAAGGACATGGCGAAGGATGAAGATAAGGATTTGAAGGATGATCTCTTTGAGCTTTTTTGCTTCATGCTCTCAAGTGCCAGAGGACTCATGGATGAACCAAAAGTCTATGGACCATTTAGGATCGTAGATTCAGTAAGCAGACTAATTTCCATACTTGAAAAACATCAGTTAGCTGATGATTTTTTGGTAAGAGAAAAAAAGAAAATTGAAGAGGGGAAGTATTCTGTAATGGATGGAGAAGATAAATTCAGAGAATTTTTGGATGGTTTAATGGTTGATTTTGCTGAAGAACTTAAGAAAAGATAACGGGAGGCTTAAAATGGGAACAGAAACAAGGAAAATAACAAAAATAACCGCTGAAAAATACGATCTATCTCTTATAGAGCCGTTCAGAATTTCTTTAGGAACCATTACAAAGGCTAACAACATTCTCGTTCGGGTTTTCTGCAACGATTCCAGCACCTTTGGAATGGGGGAGGGTTCACCCACCTACAAGATTACCGGAGATAATCAAGCGGGATCACTATCCTTTGTAAAGGATGTCGCCCCTCTGCTCGTTGACCGAAAGTTGGACATTCAGGCGATAGACGAAATTATGAATTCATTTGTCAACATGACCGCTGCGAAAGCTGCAATCAACATAGCGATATACGATCTTATTGGCAAGGAACTTTCCAAACCCCTTTTCAAGTTACTTGGAGGATACAGAAAAGAGATAGAAACCGATCTGACGATTGGCATTCTTACACCTAAAGAAGTTAGGGAAAAAGCAATAGATGCAATTTCAAAAGGCTTTAGAATACTGAAAATTAAGGTTGAAGGGGACGTTGAACGAGATCTAAAGAGAATTGAGGCGATTAGTGATTTAGGGATTAAAATCAGGCTTGATGCCAATCAGGGTTTTACTCCAAAAGACGCGGTAAAATTCATCCGAAAGCTATCCAGTTTTGAAATAGAATTTATCGAACAACCAGTTCCATTTTGGGACATAGATGGGTTGAAATACGTAAAGGAGAGCGGTAACATACCAGTTTTCGCAGATGAAAGCGTTCATCTGGCAAGAGATGCTTTAAAACTTGTGCAAGAGAAATGTGTGGATGGAATAAACATCAAACTTATGAAATGTGGAGGTTTAAGCGAGGCAATTAAGATAATCAATATCGCCGAAGCTGCAGGAATCCCATGCATGATCGGCTGCATGCTCGAATCAAGAATATCCCTTACTGCTGCAGCTCATCTCGCTTTAGCTTTTAAGAACATCAAGTATGTAGACCTTGATTCGTATCTATTCTTAAAAGATGATCCAGTTTCGGGTGGAATGGAGGTTAAAAACGGGAAAATAACTGTCCCAGATAGTCCAGGATTGGGCATAACAGGTATAAGATGTATAAAAAGCAGTTATGAAAAGGAAGAAAAAAATATCTAATCTTTTTAATTTACTATGTAAAAATGGAGATCGTAAGGTTAAACCAGTTGAACTGATTAAACCGATGTGGTTGCGATGCTAGATGATATAGACAAGGGCATTCTGAGACTCCTCCAAGAGGATGGGAACATATCCCTAAGCGAGATAGCGGACAAACTGAATGTTGGTGTAGCAACTGTTCACAGAAGAATCCAAAGGTTGAAGATGGAGAAAATAATAAAGAAGAAAATAGTGGTGATAGACCCAGAAAAGATTGGTAAGAAGATCTTTGCATTTATCGAAATCAAAACGTCACCGAACTATGAACAAAAAATACTTGATATTCTCTCATCCTTAGAAGAAATAACGGAAGTCTATCTTGTTACCGGTGATTTTGATCTTATAGTAAAACTTGTTGTTGAAGATATAAAAGAATTCACACAGGTGATTGAGAAAATCAGGCAGATCAAAGGGGTTGTGGATACGAGGAGTGCCATAGTTATAAAAACAAAAAAGGAGGAATACAAGATAAAGATCTAGAAAAAGATCTAATCTGAAAGATCTAAATGGGGAGTCCTATGATAAAAATTTCAGAAGACTCGGTTAAAAAGATCGCAAAAGGAGCGGAAATTTTAGGAAGTGGAGGTGGGGGGCAAACCTACATCTCAGAACTCATGGCCCTCCAGACTCTTAAGGAAAATAAAACCACCCATCTAATTGAGGCAGAGAGAGTGCCCAACAACGCTCTGGTACTTTCCGTAGCTATGATGGGGTCACCCTTAATCCTAAAAGAGAAAATACCAAATGGATTGGAAGCTAAAAACGTTTTAAAATTGCTCGAAAATTATTTTGGAGAGGAGACATACGCTATTGTTCCAATAGAGGGGGCAGGTTTAAACTCTTTAACGCCTATTGTAGCTGGCCTCAACCTGGGAATACCGGTGGTAGATGCTGATGGAATGGGAAGGGCATTTCCCGAGCTTCAGATGACGACCTTCCATATTTCTGGAATTTCCATCACCCCCATGGCAATTTCCGATGAGAAAGGGAACACGATATTCATAGATTCGATTAGCAACGAATACGGAGAGTGGTTCGCAAGAGGCGTAACAAGATTAATGGGAGGTTATTCATGGATCTCATGCTATGCGATGACAGGAAAAGAGCTTAAAAGGGCTGCAGTTAAAAATACCCTCTCAAAAGCTATGGAGATCGGAGAGATCCTTTTGTCTGAATCACCTCCTGAATTAAAGCTGGAAAAGATTTGCGAATTTACAAAAGGAGCGATGCAAAAAGGGAAGGTTGAGAGAGTTAGAAGAATGAAATTCGGAAAATTCTACGGAGGAGAAGCAGAAATAATGGGGGAGGAAAAAACCAAAATTATTTTCCAGAACGAATATCTCGTTATGGAAAACCAGTCTGAAAGGGTAAGTGTACCTGATATCATAACCATAGTTGACAGTTTTACTTTAAGGCCAATTACAACTGAGGAGATCAGACCTGGAATGAACATATACATCCTTACCATGCCTTCGGATAAAAAATGGAAGACTGAAAAAGGACTAGATGTAGTTGGGCCGAAAACATTTGGATTGGATGAAAACTGAATGGAGATTAGAAGTATTTACCGTTAAAAAATTTTCTGATTAAAACTGAATGAGGATCTAAAATCCAAATCCTAAGATCTTAAGATTCTGAGATCCTGAAATCCTAAAATTTTGAGAATATAGAATCTTAAAATTCCAAAAAAATCAACGCACCAGATCAAGAGAATACCTTCTGGCTATTTCCATCGCCTCCCTCATCTCATCGCCTCTCAGCCTCCTCGCAATCTCCGGGTAATCATAGGCTTTGTAAGTAGGATAGTACTGAAACATCAGATTAAACCTCGGATTATTTAGATTCTTTGCAACCCAGCCAGCGATCTTTTCAGTACAGCATTCGATGTGACCTGGCATAACCAAGTGCCTTATAAGTAGCTCACCGTTCTTTTCAGCTCTTTTGAAATTTCTAGTGATTACATCCCAGTAATTTTTTACTTTGCTGTACTTTAGCGCGCATTTATCATTCCCATACTTGAAATCACCGAGCCAGACATCCACAACGTCTTCAATGATTCCCGCAAGTTCACTTGAGTGGTACATATTGGAATTCCAAACTACCGGAATGTTCGAGTCAATATTTTTCAAGATCTTTAAAATCGTATGGGAATGCTGATCCGGGTTCCCGCCCACAAAGTTCACGTTTCTGCTCCCTTGCTTGTATCTTAAGTCCACAATTCTAGCGACGTTGGCCTCGTTAACAGGGTAGTCATCACTATAAACTATATCGTAATTCTGACAGAAAACGCAACGAAAGGTGCACCGATTGAAGAAGATCGTGTGAGAAGGAATGAGTTCAGGTTCCTCTCCCATATGCAGGAATTCAGATGAGAAATAGCTTTTTTCTCCACACTTGCAAAATCCATGCTCTTCGTAACGATTCACCTCGCACCTCCTCTCGCAGAAGTGGCAGCTTTCAAGCATCTTTTCAAGAATCTTTATTTTCAAATCAAGAAAATTAAATTTTGTAGATCTCTCCATAAACTTCTCCTTATCGATGTTGCCCGAGTCTAAAGCTTCCTTAATTTCTTTAAACTCCTCTTTCGCCTCAGTATGAATTTTTAGCAGATGATCGAGGCCGCTGGTTTTTCCTCGATCAAGATCAACCCCAACCCTTTTCGTGATCTGAAATTTTGCAATGGCATCTCCCAAATTTATCTGCCTATACCTTTCAAGTCCCACACTAAACATTGGAAAAACAGCTTTAAAAAATTGAGGTTTTGGATGTTTGTTTTTTTACATGCTCTTAACACATCCTAACACTATACCTTAAACCTTAATCCAACTACCCTTTCACTTCTACCCCTAAAAATTTCAGCCAGGGTGTATAGGTGTTCTCAACCTGAATCTTCTCTTTTCCTCCGAATTCCACTTTCTTCAGCAGATCGTAAACGTTTCCGTATAGCATCGCTGTCTTTATCGGCTTATCTTCATTCGTCAGGATCGCCGGAGCACATTCCAAGCTAAAATCTCCACTCACATGATTTGAAGTATGGGCTCCGGTGAAAGAATGGATGTACAAAGCCTTTTCATAATCCTCCTGAGCTTGAACCTGAACCAAAATGTTTGTTGGAAGCGTTATTGGATAACTATTCCTTTCCTGCCTTATTCCGTTCCCGGTTGGATCTGCTGAAACTTCTTTTGACCACTTCCAGTCTTTAAGGAAATTTTTCAGAATTCCTGATTCAACGAGAACAGTCTTTTGAGTAGGACTTCCCTCATCGTCGAAGGGAGAGCTCATAAAAAGTCCATCCTGCCTTCCATCGTCGATTAAACTGATCTCCCCAAACACCTCTTCATTCAACCTGTTGGCGAGCGGACTTCTTCCCTTCATCACGTTCTCTATGGAAAAGGCCGGATAAAGGGCATGGAAAAGAAGCTGGTGAACTGCGAGGGGAGATAGAACGATATCATACCTCCCAGCCTCAATTTTTCCACCCTTCGAAGAGTGAATTGCAAAGGTCGATGCGTTCTCTGCCATCCTTTCAAGATCGATGTCAACGTTGCGGGATGAAGCTAAGTCATATGCTGCTCCTTCTCCGTGCACACACTCGATAAAGGCTGAAACGAAGGTTTCCTTACTCTCCAATTCAGCTCCCGCAGAATTTAGGATCTTTTTCTTAGTCCCTGACGCTTCAATAACACCCTCTGCAGGATTCACTCCCTTTTCCAACACTGTTGAGATTACAGTTTTTCCAGCTTCTTTCAGCCATTCCTCCGCTTCAACAACCTTTCTGTGGTATATGCTGTTAACTTTCGACAAGCCTCCTTCTGGGAAATCATCGAGCTTTTCTTCGGAGATTCTGGATATTTTCATCGCCCTCTCACAGGTTTCTATCAGAGCGTCCGGATCTGTCGTGAAGGAGAAGCCAACTCTCCCATCGATTATAACCCTTATCGCAACACCTTCCTCCTTCTCCACTATAAGATGCTTTATTCTTCCCTTCTCAATCCTAACTGCCTTCTTTACCTCAACCTCGTGGAATATTTCCCATGAATCTGAATTAAACTCGAGAAACTTCACTGCAGGCTCTAAATCTATCTGGAATTCCAACTCATTCAACCCAGCCATTCACGCACCCCCGACAAATGCTCTAACAACAGTCGGCGGAGCGCCATCCGACACAGGAACGAGCTGCCCAGCCTTCCCGCAAAAACCCGGGTCGAACTTCAATCCCTTGCCTATTTTTATATCTTTCAGGATTTCAAGTGTGTGACCACTCAGCGAGACGTCTTTAATCATCTTTCCAACTTCTCCTTTAATTATAAGATAACCGTACTGGGCACTGAAGTGGAAGTAGCCCGTTGCCGGATTCGTTTCTCCACCTCTTGTTCCAACCAAATAAACTCCATTTCCGACACTTTCAAGCAACTCATCGAATTCATAATCTCCTTCATCTATGTACGTGTTGCTCATCCTAATTAGAGGTTCAGTAACTCCCTGACTCCTTGAGTTTCCCGGAACACCGTTTAGTTTTTTGGCCGTCTCTCTCGAATGCAAAAATTCCTTGAAAACTCCTCGCTCAATAACGACTTTTTTTCTCGCTTTAACGCCTTCATCATCAAACGGGAAGAATCCGAATTCCTCCCTAAGCGGGTCATCGTAAACGAAAAGCTCTTCAGGCCCGACTTTTATTCCCGTTTGCTTGAGAACGCTCGCCCCCCTCAACAAATGATCCGCTTCAACCGCATGCCCGAAAGCCTCATGAATGAAAACACCACCCAGCGAAGGGTCCATTAATACTGGCATTTTTCCAGAGGGTGGACTTAAAGCGTGCAATAGCTCTTTCAACTTCGAAGTTATCTCTGCTGCCATCTCAAAGGGTTCATCTCCTGAAACAATCTCGAAACCTCCAGCCCTGAAAAGCCTTTTTGAGAGAAACTGAAGGGTTCCATCCTTTGCGACAGCCTGAATCGCGATGCCTGTTCTGGGAACCTTGTAACTCACCTCAGCACCCGAAGAATTAGTGTAACGAAACTCCCTTATGTATTCGATGTAACTTATTCTCGTGCTTACAATATAATCTGCTTTCAGCTCTTTCTCAATTTCCTTTAACAGTTTTACCTTCTCTTCCACATCAATTGTGTCTACGTTGATCCTCTGCCTGAACTCATAATGGCCACTATCAACAGACTGGTCGATCTCAACATCTCCTTCCATCACATTTCTTTCTGCCAGCTCTAAACCAACTCTATCATCGACAAGTCCATTGTAAACTCCCCACGATCCATTTTTCAAAACCCTAAAGCTTTTTCCAGCGTAGTTCTCGTATTTTGGCTTTTCAAGCGATCCATTCTCAAGATTTAAAGAAAAGGATCTTGTCTTTAAATACCTAATATCGTGGAAACTCATAGTTGGTTAAAAGTTTCTAGGATAAAAAAGTGTTTGTTTTTCAAAAAATGAAAGAAATTTAACTCGGAAATAACCCAATTTTCAATTTTACAGTTTCGCCGGAAACAAGCCTCCATGCTTCAAAACAAATGTTTCCGGTTCATATAAGACCGTTACATGATACACGTTCACCATCCCAAGGACTTCACCTTTCTTTATTTCTAGATCTTTATATGGTAAGAACACAGCCTGATCTACTCTCTTTTCATCTTCAACCATCCTGGGTGGTTCTTTACTAAAAACATCAAGAATTACACCACCTGGATGGTTTTTCCCTGTTAATGGCTGAACTATTGTGGATGCTGGAAATTCAATTTTTTCAATTTTGATTGTATCCACTTCGTTCGCTTTTAATTCCTTATTTTCAGTGGATATCAACGGTTCCAATCTACCCATCAGGCTTCTCTTGAACTGGAAAGGCTTTATTTCAAACTCTTTTCTCAAAACTCTCTCACCCTTCCAGAAGACAAGATTTCCCCTCTGCGTTTTTAGAAGATACTTTATGATGCTTTTAGATCTCTCCCCAACTGAGATATTGTAAATATTTAATATCCCGATTATGTCACCCTTTTGGATTTCTCCATCGAAAACCGGCATGAAAAGAGCCTTTGAGACTGTTCGATTTTCCTCAATTTTCTTTGGTTTTCCACGGAGGTATAGATCCAATACCACTCCATAAGCATTTCTCATAATAAAAAGAGGTACTGGGATGGCGTTTGCCGGTATCTCAACAGAAGAGATTTCGATTAACTTGGGTTCCCCTTTAGTAACCATTGCATCCTGCTCTGCTATCAATGGACACCACTCGGCAAAGTGCCACCTCCGATACCACATCTCAGAGACTTTTGCCTTTTCCCTTCTCAGCTCCCCATTGGTTTTGTAAACGATTTGAATATTTCTTTTCGATAATTGATTTTCAACCATCCTAAGCTCAGGCACCTTTCCAAGGATAAACACTTTAATTACGCCTAGCAGATCTCCCTCCTCAACAAAACCATCTTCAATTGGAAGAAATGAGGCTTCATTCAGTGTTAGTTCTTCAGTCTCTGTTGATCCATGAACATCCAAGACGATACCATAGGCATGTCTTATCACTGAAAGAGTGGAGGAGATCGTTGAAGGGGGAACACCAAATGGTTCGATTTTAATTCTCCTCACTTTACCCCTTTTAACTTCCACACTTTCGTCTGCAACAAGGAGTTTGAGATATGCGTAGTTTGTAAGTCTGTAGGCTATAGGTTCTGAAGTTAAAACCCCGGCCAATTCTGTATTCATAACAAATGATTAATCATTAAAATTTAAAAAAGTTTTGTTAATGTTTGTTAGTTATGTTCATCAACTTAAACTCGAGATTTCTCTGAGTTTACCAAGTAACCTTGTTTTGTTGCTACCACTCAGCAAGCTATACTCAAGCACCTCATCGATCCTGCCAACAGGAATTATCTCAATCTTGCCCTGATTCTCACTATCCAACAGCACATCATCGAGGTTGTCCTTTGGAATTATCACTCTCTTTATTCCTGCCTGAATCGCAGCCTCTATCTTCTGCGTTACTCCACCTACCGGTAAAACCTCGCCCTTAACCGAGAGTGAACCGGTCATTGCAACACTCTGATCAACCGGAATTCCCTCTATCGCCGATATTACAGCTGTTGCGATACTTATGCTTGCAGAATCTCCCTCTACACCCTCATACGTTCCAACGAACTGTATGTGAACATCCATGTTTGTGATATCCTTCCCTATGAATTTCTTTACTATCGCTGAAACGTTCATAACAGCCTCCCTTGCAATCTCCTGAAGTCTTCCCGTTGCTATTACCTTTCCTTCCTCCTTGCTAAGAGCTGGTGTAACTTCTGCAATTATCGGCAACACAACTCCTGCTGACTCACCAATCACAGCCAAACCATTAACCCTTCCAACCTCTTCTCCTTCAACTATGAATAGCCGATAATCTCGCCTTCTTTCAATATACTTGTCTGCAAGTTGCTCTTCAATGGTTTTTGCAATCTTTTTAGCCCTCAATACATGCTCAAGTCTCACAATATCGGAATTTTCACTTTTCGCTATATCGCCTGCGGTTCTTATTAGCCCTCCAAGCTCTCTGAGCCTTAGTGTTAGGTGGTTTCTCCTTCCAGCCCTTCTCTTTGCCTCTCTAATTATCTCCGCAGTTGCATATCTGTCGAAATGCGGGATTTTCCCATCCTTCCTAACTTCCTGAGCAATAAATCTAACAAGTTTTCTCCTGTTCTCCTCTGTGTCCTTCATCGTGTCGTTCATATAGATCTCATAGCCATAGCCTTCAATCCTGCTCCTCAAGGCGGGATGCATTCCCGTTAAAGCGTCGAGATTTCCAGCAGCGACGAGGATGAAGTCACAAGGTACTGGCTCGGTTCGAACCATTGCACCGCTGCTTCTCTCAGACTGGCCTGTGATTGGAAACTTCTTCTCCTGCAAAGCTGTAAGTATCTTCTGCTGAGATTCAATCGTTAGCGTGTTTATCTCATCTATGTAGAGCACTCCCCTGTGGGCGCGATGGATCGCTCCGGCCTCAACCCTCTCATGGGCAGGAGTTTCCAAACCCCCGCTCTGGAAAGGATCATGCCTGACATCCCCGAAAAGCGCACCAGCATGTGCCCCGGTTGCATCCTCAAACGGTGCTGTTTCCTTATCCTGATTATTTACCAAGAGTTTTGGAACGTTTCTTTCTTCCTTTGGAAGCATGTACCTTGCAACAAGGAAGAGCATTGCAGCGGCGATAATTCCCCATAGAATCTCTCCCTGGATTGCTGCATAACCCACAATGAATATTACAAGCATGAAAAGGAAAAAGTTCCTCGCCTGAGCCTTTTTCATTGCCTCCTGCTTGTAAGCATCAACTATCTCTTTCCCCTTTCCTGCAGGAACAGTTCTGATTTTTGGTTGATTCGAATCCTCAGGATTTGGGTAGACGAGAATGTCCTCAAGCTCTTCCCTTGGCAGAAGTTCTGCCATAGCCTTTGCCAACATGGACTTTCCGGTTCCAGGGGAGCCTATAAGCATCACATGTCTTTTCTGAACTGCGGCTTTCTTTATCGCCTCTACTGCATCATCCTGCCCTATAACCTGATCCACGAGCTTCTCTGGAACTTCGATCTCTGCGGTAGTCTCAAATTCCCTGAAACCTACCAGCTCATCCACATCCGTCATCAGTTTTTCAAGGGTTACTTCTTTCATGTCCATTTAAAACTAAGCCCGATTAATTTAAATAAGTTATGCAATAAGGAATGAGAATAAAATTGCTCTTTAAAATTTTAAATTAAAATCGAGGGCAACTCAATTTGAAAACTCATTTAGGCTTTTCCGCCACAGCAGTCAGATACATGTTATCACTAAATCTCCCTTTGTAGAAACTCTATTCTATGAAAGCGGCACTTTTCCAAGAAAAATCTACCAAACGATTACCGTTCCACATCCCACATTCAGTATCGTTTTGATTTTTCTCTTAAGAAATTCCTAGACTATTTTTTCAACCGTCTTGCATCCTTTTCTATATTAAAGTTGTATACCTATATACTTCCCATATATTCCATGCCTATCAATTCGGTTTTAGAGGTTTAAGAAATAGAAAAAATGAAAATTATGAAAGTTATCCACATTTCGTATATCCACACATCCTGCACATCATGCAGCCTTCGCTGTACTCGAGAATATTTCCACATTCAGGACAAACCCCACCGATCATTTTAGTCTTTGGCTTCTCTTCAAACTCTGTCAGGGGCTTGATTCCTTCAAGATCGACTCTGATCTTTGTGTACTCTCCTCTGAGATATTTTTCAAGGACTTTTGCAACTCCGTCGGCACAGGAGGTTATTATCTCATTCTCCTCAAAACCAATGGAGGGGCACCTTATTCCTTTAAGCTGCCTGATTATTGCATCCGGATTTACCCAGCTCCTAAGAGCTATTGAGATAAGCCTTCCTATGGCTTCAGTCTGCGAAGCAGCACACCCACCACTTTTGCCGAGCTGGACGAATACCTCTGCTATACCATGCTCATCCTCGTTTATCGTGACATAAAGTGATCCGCATCCAGTTTTAGTTTCAATCGTCCTCCCTCTCGTTACCTTTGGCCTGGGCCTTGGTTCTATGAGTGTTACCGGTTTAACAGCATGGACCTTCTTCTTTTCTTCCTCTTTTTTCTTCAGGCTCAACACCTGCTCTTCTCTGCTTCCATCCCTGTAAACTGTCAATCCTTTACAACCAAGTTCATATGCAAGCATAAAGGCCTTCTCAATATCCTGTCTTGTGGCTGAATTTGGCATGTTTATCGTTTTACTGACCGCATTGTCGGTATACTTCTGGAAGGCTGCCTGCATCCTTACATGCCACTCAGGAGAAATTTCTAAAGCGCATTTGAAGACTCTCCTAATTTCCTCCGGAACCTCTCCAATTCCTTCGAGTGTTCCAGTTTCTGCAATTCTTGAAATTAGTTCCTCGCTGTAGAGACCTGAATCTCTAAGAAGTTTTTCAAAAATGGGATTTACCTCGAAAAACTCCTCACCATCGAGGATGTTCTTTCTTCTGTAAGCTAGTGCGAAAATCGGCTCTATACCACTCGAGCAGCCTGCTATGATGCTTATGGTGCCAGTTGGAGCTATGGTTGTTGTGGTCGCATTCCTCATTTTAATTCCTTCCTTCTCCCATATACTACCTTCCCAGTTCGGAAAAACTCCTCTTTCCTCGGCTAAAGCTTGAGATGCTTTGTGACTCTCATCTTGGATAAAACCCATCACCTTCTCAGCAAGCTGTAACGCTTCATCGCTGTCATATGGGATTCCCAACAGGAAAAGCATGTCAGCCCAGCCCATAACACCAAGGCCGATCTTCCTGTTTGCCAGGGTCATTTCTTCAATCTCAGGAATTGGATAACCATTTACGTCAACTACATCATCCAGGAACCTCACACACGTCCATACAACCTCCCTTAAGTAATCCCAGTCTATATCCCCATTTTTAACGAACTTTGCAAGATTTATGCTGCCAAGATTACACGATTCGTATGAAAGCAAGGGTTGCTCGCCACAGTTATGCACAACTAAGCCGTTTGCATCGAAAGCATTTATTCCGGGAATGGAGGTATCATAGACTTCCTCCATGCCGTCAAAAACGATTTCATCAATTGTAGCAGTAAATCTCTCTCTATTTGGCATTCTTTTATAATTATTTATTAGCTGCTCGAGCTTTTTCAGCTTTTCAGCATCTCCAAAGCCAATTCTTTCGAAAAATACAAGCACATTGTCGTTGGAGATTACGAGCTCATGCTGATCTTTGATCTCATACTCTTTTAAGCCTCCCCTACCATCGGGAAGAAGTTTTTTACCTGACTTTCTCCTGTTTTCGTAGATCTTAGAGCTTATACCTAACCTCAAGAGCATTCTCTGGATGGCTTTCAGCAGTTGGAGATTACTCTGGGAAAGCCTTATGCTAACACCTTTCGACTGATTACCAATTACAGAGCCGTCAGCATCAAACAACCCTCGCAGAAAACCTCGGTAGAAGTCGGAAGATACTTTCTCAATTTCAGATGTGATCTCTTTTCCATGCTCCAAACCCAATTCACAAACAATTTTCTTCAAATATGCCGTTGATAGTCTGTACTCATTTCTGTTTTTCACCTCAATCCAGCCTTTGAAATCCGAACGATGTGGGAATCTAGATGTATAGGAATAAGCTCTTTTTCTTACAGACTTGGGCCCTTCATTTCTCCCCCACGAGGACAGAACAACCTTATCCCGCTTTATCGTTCCATCTCCAATTAAAAGCCCAACCAGATAGCCCTCCGCCTCTCCATACTTGCCTCGCCAACTATTTACGCTTCTATGATTATTTATTACGATCTCATCTCCCCTCTTTAGCTCTGAAACCTCAACCCATTCAGTTTCAATCCTGTGTCTTGTCTTTTTCTTTACCTTGAGAACCGGATGATTTGATGTGAGCCTGAGCTCGTAGCCTTCTTTCGTTTTTAATCTGAAAACTTCTTTAACTCCTGTTTTAAAGAAGCCCTCATCACAACTTTCCCATCTTTCGCCATTGACAATCGCCTCAAATTTTTTGCCGATCAGATCTCTAACTTGCCTAGGCCCTTCAGAAGTCATTATCCACGTATCAGAGGTTACGCAAGGATTTGTAGCTTCAATTTCACCTACATTTGGTGTTGGGTTGAATTTATTCACAGTATCTATGAAAACAGCCCCTGGCTCACCATTTCTCCAGGCTCCATCCACCATCAGATCAAAAATCCTTCTTGCAGGAATTTTCCTCACAACCTCTCCTGTCCTCGGATTTATAAGCTCGTAATCCTCTCCATTCTTGAGAGCTTCCATGAATTTGTCCGTTACGGCGACGCTTATGTTAAAATTCCTCAAAACACCTTCTTCCCTTTTTGCGGTGATAAATTCTTCAATGTCGGGATGATGAACATTAAGAATTCCCATATTTGCCCCTCTTCTCCTGCCTCCCTGCTTTATTTGCTCGGTAGCGGCATCAAAGATTTTCATAAAGCTTACAGGCCCGCTTGCAACCCCCATCGTAGATTTTACAATGTCCCCTGAGGGTCTTAAGCGGGAAAAGCTAAAACCGGTTCCACCTCCTGACTTCTGAACTTTTGCCATATCAGTTAAAGCTTTGAAAATTCCCTCAATTGAGTCTTCAACAGGAATTACAAAACATGCGGATAGCTGATTCAGGTTTGTGCCTGCATTCATAAGCGTTGGACTGTTAGGCATGAATATCTGGCCGTAAATTAGGTCGAAAAATTTCTTGGCCCAGTGTTCCACATCATTCCCGTAATTTTCCTCAGCCTTGGCTATAGCTTTAGCTACCCTCCAGCACATCTCTTCGGGGGTTTCAATAACCTTGCCCTCTTCATCCTTCAAAAGATACCTTTTCTGCAGAACAACCTCTGCAGTTTTCGTTAGCTCCATGTTCTACCTCCTCTCTACCTCAATTCTACCTCAATTATATCTAAATATAGTACATTCTTTAAATTTTTAAATTTCACTGGAAACAAAGCTTGAAAAGGGTTGCATCGGAAGAAGTTGTAAACTCTAAATTAACTCTGAACCCCTCTAAAACTTTAACGAATCAATTTATAAGGGGATTGCCAAAGCCAAATTTTCTAAACCTCAGAGTTCCAAGCAGTGCAACAATCATGCTATTGGTTAGCTGAATTGGGTTTGTGAAGACTGAGAGAATAAAAGAGATAACCTTATATCCTTAGGGCAAAAACTGAACTCATGCCTCTTAAACTTCTTAGTATTGTGGCAACGGAAAGGAAGAATGGGAATAGCGTTCTTGCATCAAAATATATAGCAAAGAAGCTTGGAGTGGAACTTGAGATTGTGAATCTCGCTAAACTCGACATACGACCTTGCAAAGCATGCTACAAATGCCTCTACGGAGAGGACTGCTTGATAGAGGACGATGTTGAGGAGATATTTGGTGCTATTGAAAGAGCTGACGCAATACTGATTAGTTCTCCTGTTTACTGGCTCGATGCAACTGGAAAGCTTAAAGCATTTCTTGACAGATGCTTTATGTCTCTAAAATACCATGAAAAATTCAGAGAAAAGAAAGCTTTGGTTCTAACTTACCATGGCTTCAACGAGATGATTGGGTGGGCTTCTGCAACTCATTTGGTTTTGGCAAGAATTCTCGGTTTCGATGTGTTAGCGAACATAGAACTTAGAGCTGCTCTACCAGCGGAGATCTTCACAGATAAAGAGACCTTTAAGAAGCTTGAACTGGCAGCAGAACTTCTGAAGAAAGGGGAGACGAGAATTTTTGAGAATCAATGCCCTATCTGCATGAGTATAATTTTCAGAGTTGAGAATGGTACTCTTCTCTGCCCAGTATGTGGCTCGAAGCTCGATCTCGAATTGAATTTAATAGAAAAAGGGGAGAAATTCTCAGAGGAGTGGATAGTCGAGCACTTCAGCAAGGAGCTTGTAGGCCTCAAAGAAAAGTTCAAGGAGATAAAGGATGAGTTAAAAGAGGCTGCGAAGATAGTCGAATGATTATGGGTTGTGTTTTCTGTAAGATTATTGCTGGTGAGGAAAATTGCTTTAAAATCTACGAGGATGAAAATGCAATAGCTTTCTTAGACAAGAATCCAATGGTTGAAGGACACACGCTTGTTGTCCCAAAAAGACACATCGAAAGACTGGAAAAATTAAGCGAGGAAGGGGCAATCTTCGTTTTCAGAGCTATTAAAAAAGTTATTGAAATCTTAGTTACAAAGCTTGAAGCTGAAGGATACAACGTTGTTGTTAACGTTGGCAGGGTTGCAGGGCAGGAGATCTCCCATCTTCACTTCCATGTTTTTCCGAGAAGGAGTGGTGATGGAGGTCTTTTTACACCAAAGGAAATCAACCTAGGAAGGGTTTACAGGAAAATTATGGAATCAGATCGATAAATTCAAGCATTAAAACATTACTAATCTCAAAGTAATCTTAGACCCAAAAGATGCAGATTCCCTACATTAACCCTCTCTAAATACTTCTTAGCAGCATTATAACATTTTTTAACCTGATTGAGGGGTGTTACAGGAAGATCCCTCAACCTATAGTCAGGATGGAAAACCAAAAGGCTATAGGGGATTTTTCTATCAAAAGAAGCTATAAATGATGCTATTCCCTCAACTTCAGCTTCATCCACGTAATATGGAACCATCAGAGTGGTTGCAGATATTACCTCTGGGGCAGTATCATAAACGATTGCGAAATTTTCTAAGGTTGGCTTGTTGCTTCTACCCGTAAGGATGCGATGGAGGTTTTCGTTCCAAGCTTTAAGGTCAAATTTGATCGTTCCTCCAGTTTGAGAGCTTATTTCTGCTGCTTTCCTTACATATTTCTCTCTGCCACCTCCATTCCACTCCCAGCATACCATCAAATCCTTTTCTTTAGCAGCCTTCTCACTGAATCGAAGGGCAAATGCTAGCTGAGGTTCCGGAGATCCGCCAAAATGGCAGATGCATCTCACTCTTTCCTTCATCGCAGCATCAACCATCTCCTCAACCGATATGAGGTTTGCCCTCTCAACATTTTTGTGTTGCCAGTTCTGACAGAAAAGACAATCGAAGCTGCATCCGTAGTAAAACACTGCCAAATTCGTTCCATGCATCTTGCTTCCCTCGCAAAACCATGCGTTGCAGCAGTTCGTTGGCAAGGGATCTTCGTAGTAGGAAAGGAGAGCATTGTTTGGAGAGCAAAGGGAGAATCTCTTTCCATTAGCTGTTCCTCTCAATCCACAAAGTCCTGTTGTGTTCTCAGCGAAATTGCAAAAATTCGTGCAGAGACAGCACTTTCCTATTATTTCTGCCTCCTCAATCTGGATCATTCTGTGGAGAGTTCGATAAACACCACTATCCTTCCTTGCGCATTCAACACAGAGGGGGAGATTTTTTGAATGAACCTTCGAATTACAGCTTTGACATTGCATTGAGATCACCGACCAATTCGGCCGGAGCTTCCATTATGTAAAAGGTTGCCGTTGCAATAGCAACTATATCACCATTCTGCTTTGCTTCAGCTGTAGCAACTGCAATCTTGCTTCCGATATTCACAATCCTACCTTCGGCGACGAGCTTTCCACCCTTAACAGGCTTGAGATAGTTAACCTTGATCTCAGCCGTCACAGCGATCTTTCCTCGTCTTAAAAGTTCCTTGTTTACAACCAATCCGGCAGCAGAATCGAGAATGCTAGCAATCACACCTCCATGAGCCGTTCCGAATGCCTGCTTATGCTTTTCGGCCACATCGATCTCAACTTTGACATTCTCATCAATCAAAGGCTTCATTTCGATCAATGTATACCAGCCGGAATTTCTTACCTTTTCCTCAAAGTATTTGAGAAATTCTTTTTCACTTTCTTTTTCACTTTGCATTAGAATTAATTAGATTTCACCGATATAACTTTTTCACTTCTTATAATTTGAAATGGAATTGCAATACTATGCAAAAAATCAGAAACAAATTTGTTAATTGCTTGCTGAAATCAGAAATGAATTCGAAAGCTATTTAATTTCCAAGGCAAAAAAATTTTTGGTGATTGGATGGGATCAGAGATGGGATCAGAGATGGGATCAGAGATGAGATTAAAGTCATCTAGACTTTTGATGGAGCATGAATCCAAAAATCTCCTGGAATCGTATGGAATTTCCATAAATCCGACTTTCTTTGTGAAAAGTGAAAAGGAGGCTATTAAGGCTGCAGAGAAACTGAGGTATCCTGTAGTACTCAAGATCGCTTCCAGAAAGATTTCTCATAAATCTGACGTTGGTGGAGTCGTACTTAACGTTAAAGATGAAAATGAGCTTGTAAATGCGTTTAAAAAACTTAGCTCGATTCCAAAAGCTGAAGGAGTTACCATTCAGAAGATGCTTGAGAAAGGAATTGAAATAATCGTTGGAGTCAGTTATGACGAGCAGTTCGGGCATGCAATGATGTTTGGGGCTGGAGGAGAGTTGGTTGAATTATACAAGGATGTCTCATTCTGCGTCCTTCCAGCAAGTGAAAAAGAGATCAGGGAGATGGTAGAGGAAGTGAAAGTCTATAAACTCCTCAAAGGGTTCAGAGGTGTTAGAGGAGATGTTGAGAGTGTTATCGATCTTATAAAAAGGATTGCTAAACTAATTGAAGATAAACCCGAGATATCTGAAATGGATCTGAATCCGGTATTCGTTTACGAGGACGGGTATTCAGTCGTTGACGCTCGGATCGTAATAGACTCCAAGGAAGAGGATAAAGAGGTTAAAAAGGGAGGAATTCGTAAGTTCTTTTATCCTGACTCGGTTGCAGTTTTCGGGTCCTTCAAAATGGGAAAGGCTGCCTTTGCAATTCTATACAACCTTGTAAACCTCAAATTCAAGGGAAGAATTTATCCAGTAAGCCTTCAAGGCGATGAGATCTTTGGAATTAAAATTTACAGATCTGTAGAAGAGCTTCCCGAGACCCCAGACGTTGCAGTCCTTGCAACTCCAGCTAATTTGGTGCCGGAAATAATCCTCAAATGCGCCAAGAAAGGTGTAAAGAATGCGATCATCATCAGCTCCGGCTTTAGAGAAGAGAGCGAAGAAGGTGCAAAACTCGAAGATCAAATTCTTGAGATTGCAAGGGAACACGGAATGAGAATCGTTGGCCCTAACACCACAGGAATTCTGAACCCTGAAACGGGATTCACATCATCTTTTGCAATTCTAGAGAAGATTAAAGAGGGTGGAATTGGAATTATAGCCCAAACGGGCCTTTTCCTTGGCATCCTGATGAATCACATTGCATCCTCCCATCCATCAATCGGATTCAGCAAGATCGCTGGACTCGGAAACAAATGCGATGTCCAAGATTACGAAATTCTTGAATTCATGCTTGAAGATGGAAGAACAAAAGCTGTCGGAATCTACGCGGAGGGTTTCAAGGATGGAAAAGAGTTCATTAGAGTTGCAAGAAAAGCGTTGAGCTTGAAAAAACCACTTGTAGTTTTCAAATCCGGCATAACCGATTTCGGGAAGAAGATGGCTCTGAGTCATTCAGCATCTCTTGCTGGAGATGACCGAATATTCAACGCTCTCTGCAGGCAGCTAAACCTCATAAGGGTTTCCAGCTACGAAGAAATGCTCGAAGTTCTTAAAGGCGTGTACCTCCAACCACTGCCGAAGGGAAACAGAGTGGCGATTCTGCACTACGTCGGCTCTGGATGCGTTCAGGGAGCTGATGAGGCATATCTTGGTGGCCTATCCCTCCCAGAATTCTCCACTGAGAGTTTAGAGAAAATTCGTCAGGTTACGCCAGAATGGCATAGGGTTGGCAATCCCTTCGACATATGGCCCTCGATCGAATTCTTTGGAGTTGAAAAAGCGTACAACACATCCATTCAGGCAGCTTTAGAGGATGACAACTTCGATTGCGTTGTGGTAGGAACATGGGCGGTAGGAAAAATATATCCCCAATACAAACCCCCCTTCGAAATGATAAAAAGCTATAGCAAGCCAGTTTACTTCTTCATTGAGGGGGAAAGAAATGCGGTTTTTGAGCTGAAGAACGAATACGAAAAGAACGGATTTCCGGTTTTCCCCGATATAATCACAACGATAAGGATTCTTTCCAAGATCGTAAGGTATTCGAAGAAACTTGGAAAGTGGAAAGAGAACCTTTAAATGCAAATTACCAAATTTCTTTTCAGGTGTGGTAATGATCGAAGTTGGAATTGTTGGCGGGAGCGGTTATACAGGATCGGAGCTTCTCAGACTCCTTTGTATGCATCCGGAGGTTGAAGTAAAGACTGTCACAAGCAGAAAGCATGAAGGAATGAAGATCTGGAAAATTCACAGCTTTTTAAAAGGTTTTTACGATCTGACGTTCGTTAATCCTGAGCTTAAGTACTTCGACGAATGTAAGGCTGTATTTTTGGCTGTTCCCCATGGAGAGGCGATGAAGTTTGCTCCAAAATTCCTTGAAGTTGGAATTAAAGTTATAGATATTTCCGCAGACTACAGGCTGGATAAGGAAACCTATGAAGAGGTATACCAAAAAGAGCATACCGGTTTCGATATAAACACCAAGCCTGTTTATGGTTTAACGGAGCTTTACAGAGAAGAGGTGAAAAAAGCCGAGCTCGTCGCAAACCCAGGCTGCTATCCAACCGGAGCTATTCTCGCAGCAGCTCCTCTCGCAGCCGAAGAACTGATTGAGAGAGTTGTATTTGATTCGAAGAGTGGAATAAGCGGTGCTGGAGCTGCTGTTAGCGAGTTCACCCACTATCCAAATCTCCACGAGGCAATCGTGCCTTACAAGGTAACAGATCACAGGCACTACTGGGAGATGGTTCAGGAACTGGGGAGACTACAGGGAGAGGTTAAGGTCTCTTTCACACCCCAAGTATTCCCAGGCTCTAGAGGAATCCTAACGAACGCTCACATTTTCTTGAGGGGCGAACTGGAGGAAAAAGAAATCAGGGAAATCTATGAAAAATTCTACTCAGGATGCTACTTCATCAGATTTCAGGAAACAATAAGGCTAAGCTATGTCAGGGGAAGCAACTTCTGTGATATCGCAATCTTTCCTGGAGAGGATAGAATCGTTGTTTCATCTGCGATAGATAACCTCGTTAAAGGTGCAAGTGGGCAAGCAATTCAGAACATGAATGTTATGTTTGGTCTGGATGAGGCCAGAGGTCTAGATTTCCCACCACTCTTCCCTTGATTTTGATTTTCCTGATCTTTTCGTCTTTCCTGGAGAAGTTACCCCAAACAATCCAGGATTTATCCCTTCAAGAACAAACGATGGATCTCTTACAACGACAAATTGTCATACCCTAGCCGTAGATTTCGTCTCAAAACTTCTTCAGACATTTATTCAAATATTCAAAGTTTTCAAAAATAATATTCAAGTTTGTCCGTGCTTATTATATTTTACAATCTGAAATCATAAGCCAAAATAGAGGGATAGAAAGTAGAATCATGAGTCCTGAAAAAGGAAAGATGTAGAGCTCTCCAAACAGATCCATTATACCTCCTGAGAGCATTGGAGCAGTTATCATTCCAATACTCATCGCTGTATTAAATGCTCCCATTGCCGAACCCTGGCCAATCTCTCTACCGGCTATCGTCACCATCGCCATAGCCGAAGGCAAAGAAATCCCACCTCCAATTCCGATGAGAAAGGTTGCAATTAGCAAACCGGGAAAGCTTGTGAGAAATGGAACTAAAAATAGAGAGATTGCAATTACGACGGATCCCAAAACAATTAACAAAGATTTCCTCTTAACATCAGCAAGTTTTCCAAACTGCCGCTGAAGAAATGCTGAGGTGAAGATACTAAGACTTATTAGTATTCCAACCTCGGTTGGTCTAAGATTTGCAAGTTTCAATCCAACAACAGGGAGAAAAACCATGAAAGTTCCATAGGCAAACGCATTCATCGCCCTGAAAAAGAGAACTGCCCGCATAATTTTACTCTTCAGAGCTTCCCTTAAAGAGGCTCTGACGTATTTTCCTCTGGCTTCTGGAAGAAAGACCAGACAAATGATAAAGGCAATAGCCGAGAAAATGGCCATTGAAATAAAAACAGCCTCCATTCCATGAGTATCCTTTATAACCCCACCCAGTAACGGCCCAAAACCCATACCCAAGAACATCGAGATGGTGAAGGTTCCCATGTGCTTTCCTTCGCCGCCTTTAGGAGATAAATCTGCGATGTAGGCCATGGCTATAGGAATCACCATAGCTGAAGCAACACCATGGATTACCCGGACTGCCGTTAAAGCATACACTGAACTGGCTGAAATATAGAGAAGAGATAGTACGGTATGTATCAGCAGCCCTGAGAGGATGAAGAGTCGCCTTCCCCTAGAATCAGAGAGAGAACCTATCATGGGCATGAAAACAGCCCTTGAGAGAGAGAAACCTGAGAAAATAGCTCCAATCCAGATTCCGGTAGCTCCAAGACTTTCAGCATAAAAAGGGAGGAGGGGAACAACTATCCCTAAACCGAGCATCGCAGAGAATACAGAGACAAAAAGTACATTGAAAACCCTACTTTCCTGGATTTCTCTGCTTTTTTTGCTATTTCCTTCCACACTCAAATTCCCTGAAATCGATTTTATCCTCACAACTTTCTCAACTTTTTCAATTCGCCTTAAAATTTTTATCCATCGTTAAAAAGTTTATACCAACCGCTGCCAAAACTGTGATGAGACTTGTAAGGGTGAAAACCGCATAGTAATCATAGGCTCCAGCAACAAATCCCATGATGGCTGGCCCAGCAAAAACTCCCAACTGCAAGGATGTACTCGAAGCTCCCATCGCAAAACCACGCATTCTTTGGGGAAGGAGGTCTGAGAGCAGAGCAAAACCTGCTGGGTTTGCCAGTCCCATGCCTACGCCGGTGATAACAGAACCAAGAGCGATATAGGCAAAGTTGGTGGAGAGGAATGTTAGTACCCCAAGAGCTTCAAGAGCAAGTCCTAAAAGTATAACAGGTCTTCTACCTATCGAATCGGAAAGTTTTCCTGCTGGAACACGTACGATGGCTGAAGAGAGGAAAAGTGCTGTTGTGAGAGTCCCTATAACGGTTACGTTAACGTCAAACCTAGGAAGATACAATGGAATTGCAAAAATTCCAACCACAGCGCTTCCGAAAGTTGCAAAAAAAGGAGTTATTAATGCCCCCCAGCCTTCTGGTTTCAATCTTAACTCGAAATTTAAGCTACCTTTAGCTTCCTTTATGCCTATTAGAAAAATTAAAGGAAAAGAACCCACTAAAGCCACAACACTGCAGAAATAGAAGGTTGGTACGTAACCGTAGTGTGATGCAATTACTCCACCCATAAATGGTCCTGCTGAGTAACCGAGCATTGTGAAGGTTGCAATCCATCCTAATGCTTCTCCTCTTCTTTCAGGTGATAGATCTATTGCAAGGGCATTTGATGCGGGAACAAAAAGAGCCATTGCCAATCCATGAAGAAACCTTGCAAGGAGCAATTCGGTGAAATTGGAGGCCATCGCATAGAAAAAGGGAGTGATGATGAAGAAAAACATCCCAAAAACTATGATCCTGAATTTTCCAAATCGATCTGCCAGCATGCCAAGAGGTATCATTGTAAGGGATGTTATTAAAGCAAATCCTCCAGCAATAACTCCAGCTTCCCCTTCAGACGCTCCAAGAAGGATCGCATAAGGTGTGATTATTGGGAAAACGATACTTGAGGATGCATAAGCACAAAAACCGGCAAAATAAAGGGCAACTTGCTTTTTATACATCTGGACACCTAGAGAACAGATTCAAGATACCTGCTAAGATTTTCAATACTGCTTACTTCTCTTCCAACGATCCTGAATATCCTCCTTCTGAATTCAGTGTTAACGATAATTCCTCTGGATTTAAACATATCATTCAGTCTCTTCTCGATTTTTCTCCCCTCAGCATCCCAATCTGACATTATAATTACCTCTTCCACAACCTCCCCTTCTAACGAATCCACGACATCAACATCAGGCTTGGTTGAGGCGAGGATTATTTTTCCCCTTATTCCAATCTCTCTCAATGATTCTCGATCTGATGGGCCTTCGACAATGATAACAGCTCCAGCTTCAGATGCTTTTATTAGATCTTCAACAATTATCCTTAATTCTTTTATTTCCGTTTCAGTTAAACTCACATCCAATCGATTTCTCATTTCAGAACATCCCTCAAGACTTCGACAACTTTCACATACTCTTCATAGATCTTCAGAGTCTTATTGCTGCTTTTCACCCCTCTGATGAGTTCAACTCTCGTTCCAAATAATTTTTCCATCTCCTTGATTATCTCCCTGTTCGCCTTTCCTTCCCTTGCTGGACTTTTCACCTTCAGTTCAATCGCCTTCCTCCACTCATTATATCCACAAATTCCCGACTCCTTAGAACCTGCTGAGACGTTTACCTCCATCAGGGTAAACCCTTTTCCTACCTTTAAAGCCTCCTCAAACTTCACTTGATTTAATGGGGATTTTAAGTTTTTATTTATTGTGTCTGATTGTGTATAGATATTGATGTATCGAATACTCTGTAGTTACACAAGAAAAACACTTTGAGAAACGATTTAAACAACCTCGATGTATTTGAGGTATGAAGCTTATCGCATTCGTTGGATACCCTTTGAGTGGAAAAAGCACAGCATCAAAGATCGCCAAGGAACTGGGAATTCCCGTTGTAGTCATGGGAGATGTTATAAGGGACGAGCTGAGAAAGAGAGGTTTAGAAGTCAGTGATGAAAATGCAGGCAGAATAGCGAATGAACTCAGAGAAAAAGAAGGTATGGATGCGATCGCAAAAAGGTGCATACCACTTATAAGAGAGGCGGGGAAGAATAGTGGAGTTGTCGTTGTAGACGGAATAAGGGGAATAGCAGAAGTTGAAAGGTTCAAGAAGGAGTTTGGAGATGATTTCATTCTTATTGGAATAGAATCAAGTGCCGAGAAAAGACTAGAGAGGGCAAAAGAGAGGGGAAGAGAGGATGATGTTTCAACCCTTGAGGAGCTAAAAACCAGGGATAAAAGAGAAGAGTCTTGGGGGTTGAAAGAGGCTTTGGAAGCAAGTGATCTTACAATTGAGAATGAATCTGATGTTGAATCGTTCAAGGAAAAAGTTGAGGCGGTTCTAAAAGAATTTTTAAAGGGGATTGAAATAGAAATAACAACAAAAATCTATCCCACTGAGGATGAACAGAAAGTGATCTCAGCTATAAAGAACTTCTTTCCCGATGCTATAATAGAGATTAAAAGTGATGATGGGGGAGCTCTAAAGGCCAAGGCAAAAGATCTAACTCAGTTTCGTGATTTGTTGCGGAAACAAAGAATTCTGGACACGGCAAGACAGGAAATGCTGAGAAACGTGTCAGGGAATGAGATAACAATCTTTCTCAATAAACAAACAGCCACAATCTCTAGAATTAACTTCAGCGACGAAGATGCGATTCTTTCACCAATCACAGTAACCTTCAAGGTTTATGGGGTTGATGTGCAGAGATTTATCGACTACCTCGCTCCCCAAACGAGGGCAGGTAAGCCTGTAAAGGAGATTGATGATCTCTTCGAATAATTTTGTAATTTAGGGTTTCCTATACAGCAATCTATAAGTATTTTAATGGGGAAATTTTTTCATGGCAATTCTTGTAGCGTTGAGCACATCGGAAAGAAGGACAAGAATCATGGATTTTGCCGTTGAAGAGGCAAAGCTCAGGGGTAAGAAACTTATAATAGTACACTCCCTTTATGGGGGAGATAGGACTAGTGAGGAGGAGATTGAAGAAGGAGAGAACCTTCTCAAATGGGCTGAAGAGAAAGCCAAAGCTGAAGGGTTGGAAGTGGAAACTCATTTGCTGGTTAGGGGAAAGGATCCTGGTGATGACATACTTGATTTTGCCCGTGAGGTTAAGCCTGAGATGATAGTTGTTGGCGTTAAAAGAAGAAGCCCTGCCGGAAAGGTCATTTTCGGGAGTGTACCTCAAAAAATCATTCTTAACTCAGATGTGCCGGTTGTTTCAATAAAATAACCCGGAAATTATTTGATGCCTTTTTGATATTTTTTGGAATTTTTTGGAATTTTTTAGAATCAACAAAATCCGAATCTGTCTCGATAAGCTTTTACTGGATTCAAGGTTCATACAATCTACAAAAGTTCTTGTAAAAGTCTGAAAATTAAAAATACAAATCTACAAAAAATTAAATATTTCTTTTGATCAGTATTTATCATGTCCAATTCGAAGGGATATTTTGAGTGGGCAGAAGAGACGTTCGACATTAAAAGGATTTTCGAGAAACCGGAGGCTTTGAAGGGGATCCGAGTTTTAGATGTTTCGCAGGTACTAATAGGCCCTGAAACCGCTTCATTGCTTGCAGACTTTGGCGCAGAGGTCATAAAAATCGAGCCGCCAGGGATGGGAGAGCTTCTAAGAAGTGTCGATCTTTGGAGTAGATTTTGGAAGAACAACTCAGTCGGTGTGATGTGGGTTCAGAGAAACAAGTATTTCTTCGGTCTGAATCTCAAGCATCCCAAGGGAAAAGCCATTTTTTATGAACTGGTTAAAAGGAGTGATGTCATCGTAGAAAACTACGTTCCAGGTGTAATGGAAAGACTCGAGATAAGCTACAAGCACCTGAGCGAGATAAATCCCAGATTGATTTATATCTCCATAAGTGGATTTGGACAGTGGGGTGAAAGATGGAACTGGCCGAGCTGGGATGCTGCTGGCCAAGCTGCAAGCGGAGCATCAGCTGTTTCGGGCTACGAAGAAAGAATTCCAATGAAACTCCCTTACTACCCCGGAGACTTGCTTGGTGGGGCAGCTGCCTTCATGACCGTTCTTGCAGCCCTCTACCACAGGGAAAAAACAGGAGAGGGACAGTACATCGATGTTACTCAGGCTGAAAACCTAGCAAGACACCTCAGCTTTATCTGGAGCTATGTTTCCAAAAAAAGAGAAGATTGGAAGAGGCTCGGAAATAGGGATGCATCCATGGTTGCAAATGCTTTCAAAACAAAAGATGGAAGGATTGTTACCATTACAGCTATCAGCAACAAGCATTTTGAGGGGCTTTGTAAAGCAATGGGAAAAGAGGAGTTACTGGAGAAGTACCCTGACTTAGTATCCCGTCTAAAGCCTGGAGCAAGGGAAGAGATCGATAACGAGATAAAAAGCTGGGTAGAGCTGCTTGATGGCCAGGAAATAATAGAAAAAAGCGCGGAATTTGGATTTTCTGCTGGTATCGCAAGGAACAGTGTGGAAGTCTACGAAGATTATCACTTCCGCGATAGAGGAACCGTCTGGATGTACAACGATCCCCTCTTTGGAGAGATGGTTCATGCAGGTAATCCAATAAAAATGAGCGAGACTCCTGCAAGAGTAAAATGGACAGTCCATCCAGTTGGCTATCACAATAGGTACATTCTCAAAAATATTCTGGGTTTCACAGATGAAGAGATTAAGAAATTAGAGGAAGAGAAGGTCATAGGATACTGGGTCGACTTCTTTGGCAGAACTCCCCCGCCAGACTTCGATCCTGAGAAAGATCCGTTATTCAGGTGGTGATACTATGGAGTGGCATGAGTTCTCAAAGGAGTATTTCGAAATTGAGAAAGCAAAGCTGAAAAGCGGGCCATTAGAGGGTATTGTTGTGCTGGATGTGAGTAGAGCAAGTCCTGCAGCAACCTTCGCTTCAGCTTTGCTTGCCGAGATGGGGGCAGAAGTTATTAAGATTGAGCCTCCAGAGGGGGATGAACTCAGGAAACTCACACCATTCGGAGAGATTTACATTAATGACACTGGATTACCATTCCTAGTTGAGGGGAGAAACAAAGAATTCATAACTCTAAACCTTGAGAAAGCTGAAGGTAGAGAGCTTTTCAAGAGGTTAGCCATTCATGCAGATGCCATACTTGAATCGTTCGAACCTGGATGGATGGATTCCATGGGAATAGGCTACAGACAAATAAGAGAGATAAATCCCGGAGTGATCTGGGTTTCCTTCTCAGCTTATGGATGCTTTGGGAGAAATGCCAAGAAGTTTTCAAAGGTTCCTGACTCCAATCTGTTCGGTATTGCGATGAGCTCTTACATGGAGGCTAACAGAGAGCTTCCTGAAGTGGGTGAGCCTTACAACCTGCCAACCGCTCCGGGTTTCTGGATGGCTACGAATTTAGCAGGAGTTTACGCTGCAGCTGGAGTTGTGTTGGCATTATATTACAGAACGAAAAGTGGAAAAGGGCAGATGATCGACATTACATCAGTTGATTCGATGATTCATGTATCTCCAAGCATATTCTGGAGCCATGCGCATGGAGAGCCGTTGTTCGTTGGTGTCCTACCTCTTGACTATGCAGTTTTCCCCTACGCATACTGGAAGATCAAGGATGGGTACGTCTTCGCCTCAGGCTTTACTGATCCAAACTTCAGGGCTTTAATCACCCAGCTTGGAGCTGAAGAACTTTTTGAGAAATATCCAAATGTCTTTGCCAGAATCAAACTTGAAAATCAGAAAGTTCTGTATCAAGAGCTTGCAGAGAAGTTCGAGCAGCTTACGTTTGCAGATCTAACCAAGAGGATGCTGGAGTGGAGGGAACAGAACAGAGAGGGTGTTGCTGTTTACATGAAGGTTACAACACCAAAAGAAGTTCTTGAGGAGGACTACTGGAAAGAGAGAGGGGATTTCAGAGATGTTAAGGTTGGAGAAGACACAATTAAAGTCATCGAGCCGGTTTGGAGATTAAGCAAATCTCCACTTAAGCTCAAGTGGCTTGCAAAGGATGTTGGAGAAGACAATGGCTTTGTTTACAAGAAATTCCTCGGTTTAGCAGGAAAAGATCTCGAAGAGTTGAAAAAAGAGGGTTTAATTTAGATACTTGACATTTTAGATATTTAATTTTTTAAAAATTCTGTAATTTTTAAGTCAAAAACGATTTTGCCTTTCAGAGAAAACTCGGTGATTTCTCCGTTTTTTAGATGGCTTACCCACCACTCAGGAATTTTAGTATTGTCTATTTTTGTAGAAAGCTTAATCGTTGTATCTCCATTTGGTTTTGAGCTCTGCCGGCCTATATTCTTGCCTTCCCCCATTTTAATGCCATTCATGTAAACATCTACCTGAATTTTCTTTATAGGAATAGGAACAGGATTGGGGTTGTAAACCAAGATATTAGTTACAATCTCCGTGGTTTTATCTGTTATTTTTATCTGTTATCTCGCCCCAACTACAAGATACACTCTTGATCTCCGGTTCTCCAAGTCTTGGCTCAGAACAACCTAAAAAAAGGATGGCTAAAATTAATAAAGAGACAATATACTCTTTCTTCAAATTTTTCCCACCTCCCAGTTCAGATTTGAGGGGGCTCTTTATTCTATCTTTTTTATTAAAGTGACTATAAAAGTCTACTTGGATGTGGTTGTGTCAGAGGTTGTGTCAGATTAAGACACGTGATATAATAACTACCTTTTTTGAGAAGGTGGAACCATAACCACACTTTTATACTTTGCAGCATACATAACAACAAAGGTAAAAAAATGAATTTTGAAGAATTAAAAGGGTTGATTAAGGAAAACTATAGGGTTGTTAATTCAAACGAGGCGATTTCGAAAGTTCTTTCCGTGCTAGAACATGAACATGATAAAGCAGTGCTTGTCGAAGAGGATGGTAAAATCATCGGGATTGCAAGGGAAAAAGACCTGATCAGAGGGGGCTTAATGACCAATCCCGATGAAACGAAAATCAAGAACTTTCTCATGAAAACTGGAGTGATTAATGTTGATGAATTAGAACCAGAAAAGGTTGCAATAAGATTTATAGAGGATTCCACACCTTTTGTTCTTGTAAAACTCAATGGAAAATTTGGAGTTATCTACATTGACGATTTTCTCCAAAAAATAAAACATGAATTTGAAAATGTTGGGCTTGAGGAAGTTATGAACTCCGATGTGATCACTATCAAGATGCATGACGGGGTAGCAAAAGCCTTGGCTGCGATGAGGGAGCATGGTATAAGCAGAGTTGTTGTAGTTGATGAAGTAAATAAAATTGCTGGGATTCTAACTGGCAAGGATGTGATAGACAGGGTCGTGTCTTTAAAGAAAGATGCGAGACTTGGGCATCTGAGCAGGAAAGAGAAAGAAAAAACCCTCTCAGTAGTGGTTGAAGGTATAATGAGCCATCCAGTCATAGCAGTTGGAAGAAATGATACAATTACTGAAGTCATCGAACTGATGATTGGGAATGAGATATCGAGCATCGTAGTTGCAAAAGATAACATTCCGGAAGGTATTGTGGTAAAGAAGGATATTCTCGAACACTATCTTAAAAGGATAATTTCAAAGGAGTGTGATGTGCAAATTATCACGAAGGACATAGCATTGGAAGATCTTGAATTGGAAAAACTCTTGGATGACTTAAACAAGTTTTTGAGAAAGTTCAAAGGATCTCTTGGGAAGTCACACCTCTTCGTCTATGTGAAAAAACTTAAGACATATTACAGGAGGATTCCCCTTATTCACGTAAGTATGAACTTAAGAAGTGATCATGGGGTTTTCTTTGTGACCGGTGAAACATGGGGTGTGGAGTTTGCAGTTCATGCAACCCTGAACAAGCTCGAAAGACAGGTGATAAAGGATAAAGAGGTTATACTCGATAAGAGGGTTGTACAAAAGTTTTACGAGGAGTTTCTTTGATGAAAACAAAACCACTGATTCTCTAATACTAGACACATTTCATTCTAATTTAAAATAAAAATACAGGAAAAAATAAATACAATGAAGACAGTTTTTAAGAATGGAGAAAAAATTCGAAATAATATACGATATGAGAATAATTCCGGTTTTATTCATTGCACTTCTGATTTCTCTAAGTATCGCATTGCATCTTTATACGGAGTTTTTGTGGTTTGAGTCTCTCAATCTCGATTCAGTTTTCATAGCCATATTGTATTACAAAGTTATCCTGTTTGTGATCTTTTTTGCTTTTGGACTTGTTATATTCAGCCTCAACCATTTTGTCCTTCAAAAAGTGAGTAATGAGCTTGATGAGCCTCTCAAATTGCCATTCTGGATGAATCCAATACTGGCTTTAATCGTAGCCCTGCTCTTTTCTCGCACATGGTTGCAATACGTTTACTTCACGAACTCGGTTGACTTCAACCTTAAAGATCCGATTTTTGGATTTGATGTCTCTTTCTTTGTTTTCAAGCTCCCATTCATTCAGAGTATAATTTTCTTTTTCCTCGCATTGCTCTTGCTTACTATCTTGATTTCAGCAGCTTACTATGGTTTTGTATTCAGATGGGTGAAAAGTTTTGATGAATTCAAGGAAAAATTCCCTCCAATAGGGTACATTCATATCTCCTTGCTTTTGGCTGGCGTCTTCATCTTTATAGCAGTATACTTCTACTTTGCAAGATTTGACTTGCTTACTTCTCCACGTGGAGCAGTGATGGGTGCTGGCTATACAGATGTAAACGTAAGACTTCCTGCAATGGGATTAGTTGCAATCTTATCACTTCTTTTCGCCGCAGGAAGTATCTATTTCGGTTATAAACGAAACATCAACGCAATGCCCATACTCTTCACAGTTCTAGCACTCATAACACTCCTTTCACTTGTATTAGTGCCTGCTGTAGTTCAAAAGCTCAAAGTTGAGCCGAATGAAATTGTTAAGGAGGAGGAATACATACGATACAGCATAAACTTTACCAGATTCGCCTATGGTTTGGACGTTAAGAAGATGTACTATTCTGCCGAAGATAATCTCAACGTCGATACAATTGAGAGAAATCGTGGTACCATAGATAACATCAGAATCTGGGATCATAGGCCATTACTCAGCGTTTACAGGCAGATGCAGCAGATAAGAACCTATTACTTTGTAAATGATGTTGATGTTGACAGATACTACATTGATGGCAGGTACACACAAATCATGATTTCTGCAAGGGAACTTTCAACCGATTTGCTATCGCCAAGAGCAAAAACGTGGCTTAACGAACGTCTGATATTTACTCATGGTTATGGTGTTGTTGCCTCGCCAGTAAATTCCGTTACCAAGGTGGGATTGCCTGAGCTGATAATTGAGGATATTCCTCCAAAAGGAAAAATAGCTATCAAAAAACCAGAGATATATTACGGTGAGCTGACAACAAATTACGTGATCGTTAAAACCAAACAGAAGGAATTCGACTATCCGTTGGGTGAGGGTAATGTTCTAACAACCTACAATGGTTCAGGCGGGGTTAAGCTCGATTCATACTTTAAAAAGCTTATATATTCAATAAAATTTGCCGATGTTAGTTTTCTGCTGAGCAATTACATCACAGCAGAGAGCAGTTTGATGTTTCACAGAAATATAATAGATAGGATATCTACGATAGCACCCTTCCTTGTATATGACAGGGATCCTTACATAACCGTAATAGATGAAAAGCAGTACTGGATAGTCGATTCGTATACGACTCTTGACAAGTTCCCGTATTCTGCAAAATATCCGACATTCAACTACGTTCGAAATCCTGTTAAGGTTTTTATAGACACTTACAACGGAACAGCTAAATTCTATGTTATTCAGGAGGAGCCGGTCATTAGAGTTTTGATGAAAGCGTTTCCGGATCTTTTTATTTCAGCCGATAAAATGAGTAAAGAAGAGAGAGCCCATATAAGGTATCCAGTCGATCTGTTTGAAATTCAGGCAAACGTCTATGCTACCTTCCACATGGATGATGCTAAAACATTCTACAATCGTGAGGATGTCTGGGAAATTCCACAAGAGGTTTTAGAGGAAAACAGAACAAAAATGGAACCTTACTACGTTATACTGACTCTGCCCGGAAATGATAAGCCGGAGTTCCTGCTAATGCTTCCATTCACGCCGAAGGGAAGAGATAATATCATCGCTTGGATGGCAGCGCGATGTGATGAGGAGTACGGCGAGATAAGACTATATGAATTTCCGAAGGGTCAGCTGATTTACGGCCCTATGCAGATAGAGGCAAGGATAGATCAGAATGCTGACATCTCAGAGTTATTCACTCTCTGGGGACAGGTTGGATCAAAAGTTATAAGGGGTAATTTGCTCGTTATCCCAATAGAGAACTCCATACTGTACATTGAACCCATCTATCTGAGAGCTGAAAATGCCCAGATACCTGAGTTGAGGGGCGTTATAGTTGTTTACAAAGATGTGCTTGCGATGAGACCAACGCTTGATGAGGCTTTGATAGCTGTATTTGGTGAAGAGGCTAAGCCTGAAGTCGTTGAGGGAGAAGATGTGCAAGATCTTGTGAAGCAATTGGTTGAACTTTACAACAAAGCGATGAAGGAAGCAGGGGCTGGTAACTGGATCGGATTTGGTGAATACCTCGAAAAACTTGGAGACACTATTAGCAAGCTAAACCAGAGTGTAGAGAAGTAGGCTTTTCACCCTATCACCCTAAACAAATTTGAAGGAGGGAGAAGGGTTATATTCGATCTAATAGAGAAACGTGGTTAATCCAGTTTAAGATTTACCTTAACCTCCAAACCCTTATTGCGATCGATCTACATAAGGTTTTTATAAAGCCTTATTTTCCTTAGGTACTTTTCTAGTTCGACAAGAAGAAACACCAGCGAAGATACGGCCACAATCTCAATCCACATACCGGCTTCGAGTGGCGAGGTATGCAGAATTGCGTTGAATTGAGGCGAATGCGTCGCTGCCAATTGCAGAACGATCATCGCAAATATTCCTATGTAGATTGCCCTATTCTTAAACTTCAGAGTTTTTATAAAGCTCAAATCAATACTTCTTGAACTCAGCAGATAGAATATCTCAAAAAACACTATCGTATTCATCGCTACTGTTCTGGCCACTTCGGTTTCGTAGTATTTGAAGAACAGAAAATACGCACCTACCACCAAAACCAAAGACACCCAGAATATCCTGAATAAAATCGCCGGATTCAGTAACTCTCCAGTTATCGGCTTGAGTTTAAGCAGATTCGGCTCTCTAGGCTCGAAAACTAGAGTCGTTCCCAATAGCACGGCTGTAACCGTATTGATCCAGAGTATCTGCACGGGCAAGATTGGAAGTGCTATGCCCAAAAGAAAGGCTGTAAGAACCACAAGACCCTCTCCAACATTGGTTGGTAGCATCCATGCGAGAATTCTTTGGATTTTTCTGAAAACGTTTCTACCTTCATCAATAGCTTCCACAATCGTTGCAAAATTATCGTCGAGCAAGATTATTTCGGCGGATTCCTTAGCCACTTCCGTGCCGGAACCCATTGCAACGCCGATATCAGCCCGCTTTAATGCAGGGGCATCATTCACACCATCTCCAGTAACCGCAACTATCTCACGCATTTCCTGTAATAATTTGACTATCCTCAGCTTCATTCTTGGCAGGATTCTTGCAAATATGTTTGTCTTCTTTAAAACTTCCTTAAGCTCCTCATCGCTCATTTTTTCAACTTCGTAGCCAGCAGCTATGCCATTAATACCGAGCCCCTTTGCAATGAACAATGCGGTACTTGGATGATCTCCGGTTATCATGATGACTCTTACACCAGCTTCCTTACATTTCCTGATTGCTTCATAACATTCCACCCTCGGAGGATCGATCATGCACTGATAGCCTAGAAAGATCAGATCGTCAATACCGACAATGTTTTCAATCCCATTAAAGTCTTCAAAAGCAACAGACTTGTATGCAAATGCCAGAACCCTTAAACCCTGAAAAGCCAGCTCTGATGCTATCTTCCGGAAATGAACCTCATCAAGCTCTACTATTTCTCCATCTACCAAAGCCCATCTGCACATTGAAAGAATCCTTTCCGCTGAACCTTTTACATAGATTTCCACGGATTCTTCTTTTACTGCAGTTGCCATATAGCGCACTGCAGGATCAAACGGAATTTCGTCAATAATCTCAAACTGTTTTTTGATTCCCGCCAGCGATGCAACTTCAAGAAGGGCTATTTCAGTTGGGTCTCCGCTTGTTACGGGCTCTCCATCTTTCAAGGAATAAATCGCAGTGTTGCATACGTAACCAGCTTTTATCGTGAGATATACATGCTCTGGAAGTTTTTCTCCGCTGAGAATAGAGCCACCCTCGATATCGTACTCCCTTCCTCCAGCAAATATTCTTACTACCCTCATTTTGTTCTGCGTGAGTGTTCCAGTTTTGTCCGTGCATATCGTCGTAACACCTCCCAGCGTTTCCACAGCCGGTAGTTTTCTAACCACAGCCTTCCTTTTCGCCATATCCCTGATACCAATTGCAAGGCTCATTGTTACAAGAGCGGGCAAACTTTCAGGAATGGCTGCAACGGCTAAGCTGACCGAAGCTAGGAACATGAATGCAGGCTCATAACCTCTCCATAGTCCGATTATAAAGTTTAAAATCGAGACTGCAACGATTATAAAGAAAATAAACTTGCTAAGATGCTTTATTCTACGCAGCAATGGCGTTTCAACGCCTTTTTCTACTTTAACGGTCTTTGCAATCTTACCTAGCTCGGTATTCTCGCCCGTAGCAACAACAACAGCTTTTCCGTAGCCTTCAAGAGCGAGACTCCCAGCAAAGACCATGTTATTCCTTTCAGTAGCGGTTTTCTCAAGAATGGTTTCGGAAAACTTTTCAACAGGTGTAGACTCGCCCGTTAGTAAAGACTCATCAACGGTCAGATTTTTAACCTCAAATAGCCTCGCATCCGCCGGAACTTTCATTCCAGCTTCTATTACTACTACATCTCCCGGAACCACTTCTTTCGCAGGAATTTCCCTTTCAACCTTTCTTATTACCCTTGCTTTAACTTCTACTATCTTCTTTAAAGATTCAATTGTTTTTTCCGCTTTTCTTTCCTGAACGTAGCCCATTACTGCATTTATCAGCACGACTAGGAATATTATGGTTGCATCAACATATCGATGAAGAAATACCGTTACTAAACCGGCTATCATCAAAATGTAAATTAAGGGGTCGTTAAAGTGAGAAAGAAATCTTAAAATTCCGCTAATTTTCTTTTCTTCTTTTATCTCATTATATCCATATAATACAATCCTTTCTACAGCTTCTTCATTCGTTATGCCTTCAGGTGAGCTTTTAACAAGCTTGAAGACTTCTTGAACAGGGGTTCTGTACCATTCGATTTCCTTTTCCATTTATTAAGTAGGCAATTGGATCAATAATAATCTTGTCCCTTAGAAGTGGTTGGTTTTGAGTTAGGATACTACAAGATGAGACAAAGTAAAAAATCCTAATTGAGTACTCAAAATCTGACTACAATTCACCTAATTTTATTTTGACTTCCTATAGAATTTAAAATTAATTCTACTACAAATATTGCATCTAAACCGCCCTTTTCTTTCAAATCACCAATCTAACGACCATGATTTAACCTCAAGATTTTCACTTATTTACTTAATTCTTCTTCAGTCTCCCTTTCTCTCTATCCTCTCCCCATCCCCTCTTACGCCCCCGTTCAATTTCCTCAAGCAACTTGAGGATTTTTCTGCGGTTTCTGTAAATTATATAAACTTTTCTTCCTAGGAATTGGGATTAGGCTAATTTTTCTCTAACAATCACTTTATAACTGCTGGTATTTCAATATAGCATCTTGCTGGGGAAGTTTTAGTCCCTCTTCCGAATACTCTTTGTGTCCTATGAGTCCCTGAGCCACTAATTGTCTCTTTATCTGATATATCTCTAGCAATCAAAACCAGTTTTCTACCAACAAGGTGGAACTTTGGATCATCTATGGGAGTTGTCATACGCCTCCCTCAATATTCCTCTACATCCTTGATTTCAAGCTTACCTTCCTCAATTAGCTGTAAAAATACTTCATGGGCAATCTCATACGGGATTTGTAAAGCATCTGAGAGCTCAAGAGGGGTGATAATTTCACCTTTTTTATGTGAAATATACTCTTCGACAATTTTTTTAGCTTCTTCAAGAGAAATCTCTTTTACTATAGTCACAGCTTCTTGTTCCTTTAACCTCTCTTCAATTCGATCTAATTTCTCTTCTAGTCTTTCTAACTTATTTAGCAGATTGTTTATCGCAGAGGCCATCTTTGGGAGTTCTTCTTCGTAAATGTTGTCTATTTTAGCAGAGTATTTTGCCAAGGTGAGTATGAGAGATTCGAGGACCTTTTTAAATTCAGATTCTGCCTCAACTTTACGTAGTCTTTTTATTTCTATCATTTTCCTTCCAGCATGTGATTTAGGATGTTCTCCTTTTGTTTTAATCGCATATCGATCATGAAATAAATTTATTGACATTGTTCGCTTGAGCTTTTTTCTTGGCTCTGTCGGTTCGATCATTTTATCACCTATGAACCATTACCAATTTATCAGCGGTTTTCATTAAATTAATGAGTGCTTCCAAAATACTCTCTCTATCCTCGAGCTTACCATTAATGTACTCTTCAATATGCTCTAATGCCTTAACTAAAGATTCAATAAACTCTACCATCTCTTTGGGGATTGTTGGAGATATCATTTCAAGAAGATTCCTAAAATCTTCCCCAAGTTTTTCTGCATGCTCTTTCGCATGTGCAATTTCTTCGCTTTTTTTGGCCCCTTCAAACAACTCAATATAATTCAAATCGTCGATTGTTTTGATTATGTAGTCCACTATCAAAGCAAGATAGTAATCTTCAGTTAAATAAGCCAGTGATTTTATATCCCCAAGATATGCGGATGTGGCACCAATGTTAAATTTCTTAGCCTCCACCTTTGCAGTATTTAAATATACAACTAGATTTTTGGCAATTTTTTCAGCTTCAATCTTCATTTACTCAACACCTCTCAAGTATTTAGCATAGCGAGAATTTTTGTTATAAATTTTGCTAATCTCCACATTACAACTATCCCTTATCTCGTTTATATCAATTTCTAGGAATCATGTTTTATATTGTCGAAATTTTCATTTCCCTAGTGTTCTCCAGTCTCATCATACACTCACGGAATTTATAGGGAGTATAAAAAAATCTTAGCTCGAATATTCAAAATTAGACCTAAACTCGCACAACCTAGAGTTAAAATAATCCTTAAACAGGTTGCGAAAGTAAGCTGGAGCTGATATAAAAAATCCCGCCTCCCGGATTTGAACCGGGGACCACGCGATTACTGCTCGTCCGAGCAGTGACAAACTACAGTCGCGCGCTCTGGCCAGACTGAGCTAAGGCGGGTTCTAAGTGCATTATAATTGGAAGGGAGAGGATATAAAAAATTTATGGGGGGATTAGTGTAGTAGTTAGTTGATTATATTTTGGATATTTCTAAGACGGACCTTATTTCTAATCCTATTCTAATGTTTTTTCCACGTTCGAATTTTCCAAAAATTCAATTAAAGGTCTAAATTTCTATGTACTCAAAACTCTCAAAACTCTCAAACTTCCAAACTTCCAAAATCAGAAAACTAAGAAAAACTAAAACTATTAAATCTACCTCATAACTACCAAATTGCATGAGCCTAAAAAACGAGAATTCTAACACCTCCCACGATGTAGGCCATGTTGAAAGGGTGAAGAGGTTAGCGATATACCTAGCAAAAAAAGAAGGGGCTGATGTAGAAGTCGTAGAAAAGGCTGCAGAACTTCACGACATAGCAAGAGACATGGAAAATCACTCCATTGAGGGGGCAAAAATCGCAAGGGAGATTTTGAAATCTAATAAATACGACGATAACTTCATTGAAAGAGTAACACACTGCATCGAATCTCACGCTTTCTCCTCTGGAATTAAACCACAAACTCTAGAGGCAAAAATTCTCAGTGATGCCGATAAACTCGATGCGATGGGAGCTATAGGAGTTGCCAGAACTTTTCTTTATTCGAAGGAGACTGCAAGAGGCATCAAAGAGACAATTGAGCACTTCGAAGAAAAGCTACTTAGATTGTATGGATTACTGCATACAGAAACAGCCAGAAAAATTGGGAAGGAAAGACATAGATTCCTGAAGGAGTTTTACGATCGGATAAAGAATGAACTCGATTTTAAGGATCTGGAGGGATCTTGAAGATTCCTTGAAGATTCTACAAGATTTTTGAGAAATTAAAGAGCTGGAGAAATGAACTAAAGTTGAAAAGATAATTAAACTAGATAATTAAATTAATTAATTAAAATTAAATTAAACTAAGCTAATTAAGTTGGCAAAAATAATAGGCAATAGTCTTTAAAAAACCTAAAAAATTAAAGAGAAGGTTGATAAATCCTTTTCAGATATCTTATCTTTTCGATCCTCTCCATTGCAAATGCATCGGCAGCCCTAGCGGTAGAATAATGTCTTGTAGTTTTTGCCATTTCTTCGCTCATTCTAAATATCTTCTTCAATCTTTCTCCAATCTTCTCGATTTCCTTTAGAAGTTTTTCTTTATCTGTAATTCCCTCATACTCTCTGCAAACAGCGATAAGACCTCCTGCGTTTATTATGTAGTCTGGAGCGTAGAGTATGCCCTTTCTCGCAAGGATGTCACCATGCTTATCAGATTCAAGCTGGTTGTTAGCCCCTCCAGCAATGATCTTGCAGTTCAGCATCTTTATCGTTGCATCATTTATTACCCCTCCCAACGCGCATGGGGAGAAGACATCACATTTGACTGAGAAAATTTCTGAGGGTTCAACTATCTCAATCTCCCTGAATCTCTCCTTGAACTCACCTATCTTTTCCTCATCTATGTCCGTGACAATGACTTCCGCTCCAGCTTCGAGCAACAGTCTTACCAACTCCCCTCCAACCTTGCCAAGCCCCTGAACTGCAACTCTTACACCATCTAAACTCGAATCACCAAAAACGTGGTCAAGGCAGGCTTTGATGCCGTGAAAAACACCATAGGCGGTGAACGGAGAGGGGTCAAGCTTCACACCTGTGACGAACTTGGTTTCTTCAGCGATAATCCTTATGTCATCAAGCGTTGTACCTACATCTTCAGCCGTGATGTACCTCCCCCCAAGGGATTGGATGAATCTTCCATAGACTCTCAGCAAAGCTTCATCTTTGATCTTTGGATTTCCTATTATAACCGCCTTCCCTCCTCCCAAATTCAATCCAGCTCCAGCCGCTTTCATCGTCATTGCCTTTGCCAGTCTCATAGCATCTTTAAGAGCATCCAATTCAGTCTCGTATTCCCAAAATCTTGTACCACCGAGAGCTGGACCAAGAATAGTACTATGGATTGCCACTATCGCCTTCAGTCCGGTATTCTTATCTTGGAAGAACACTACCTCTTCAAAATCATCTTCCTGCATGAGATCAAACGTAAAACTTTGCAGTAACTGCATCAACCTCACCTTCCACAAGTCTTGCAAGCTTTTCCCACTTTTTGATTACATACTTCTTTATTTCAGCGATTTCTCTAGCTGTAAGATGGGAAAACCTTCCCTGAGAGAGTAAATATTCTTCAAGGTCTTTCATCTTCCTTCTTCCCTCCGCTATCGACTTGCTTACACCCGTAAATCTAAACTCTCCTTCAATAGACTCAAAAAGAATCCACATACCAGATTCGACTGCAAGCTTACCCATCTTGATCGTTTTGTCCATCGGAAATCTCCAGCCTGGCGGACATGGAGCTAGGATCTCAATATATCTAAAACCTCTAATTTCCCTAGCCCTCTTTACTTTCTCATAGAGGTCTTTAAGGTATCCAATAGATGCTGTCGAGACATAGGGAACTCCATGGGCAAGCATAAGTTCAGAAACATCTTTTTTATGCTCCCTTTTACCTTTCCAGGTTGTAGTCGTCCATGCACCATAAGGAGTCGCTCCGCTTCTTTGAATCCCTGTGTTTGAGTATATTTCATTGTTGTAGCAGATGAAAAGTATGTCCTCCCCCCTTTCAGCAGCTCCAGATAAGGCCTGCAGACCTATGTCATAGGTTCCACCATCTCCGGCCCAGACAACAACCTCTGTATCCTTTCCTTGATGCTCAAAGGATGCTTTAATTCCCGACGCAGTTGCTGCTGCAGAAGCGAAAGCTGTGTTGAAAACAGGAACCTTGATCGCTGAATTCGGAAAAGGACCCATATACACGGATGTGCAACACGCAGGAATTACAAGTACAGCATTTCCCTCCAAAGCCTTCAATACAGTTCTCAAAGCAACCGTTGAAGGACAACCATGACAGGATGTGTTTCCTGGGAGAACATATTCCTCTCTTTCCATTTCAGAGAGTTTCATGATATCACCTCTTTAATCCAAATCTTCCTTTCAAAGAGGGCCCTTTCAAACGTTCTTTTTGTAACATCAATTCCACCAACTCCAACGATTCTTGGAGTAATTCTTTTAACAGGGGTAAAGGCAAGAGCAGATTTGAGTTCATTGTAAAGGGGCCCTCCCGAGCCAGGACTTATGGCCCTATCAAAAACGAAGATTTTCTTATCCTCAAGCAAGTTCTTCAACTCCTTTTCCGGGAAAGGTCTGAAGGATTTCAACCTTACAAGACCAGCTTTAATCTTCTTTTCCCTCAGACTATCTACTGCAACCTTAGCTTCAGACCCAATCGCACCCATCGTAACTATTACCTTCTCAGCATCCTCAGTTTTGTATTCATCAAGAATCAAAGGTGTTCTTCTTCCATACAGCTCATAAAACTCCTCTTCAATCTTTTTCATTAACTTAAGTGCCCTATCGTGAGATTTCTGGATACTATGTCTGAGTTCTGCAAACTCCTCCGGTGGAAGAATATTACCATGAGTGAATGGATCTTCAGCATCAAGCTGCCATACCGGTTCATATTCTGAAAGAAAGTCATCAAACTTCGTTAATTCAACAGGCATTGAGGTGTGGGATAGAACAAAACCATCGTAGCATACCATGGCCGGCAACAAAACCTTCCTGTCTTCAGCAAGCCTATAAGCCATTGCAATCGTATCATAGATTTCCTGGTTACTACTACAATAGAACTGTATCCATCCGGTATCTCGCTGACTAAGAGCGTCGCCAAGGTCCGCCCATATGTTCCACCCCGGTCCTATAGCTCTATTTGCAACGGCCATAACAATGGGGGTTCTAGCGTTCGTGGCCCAGTGAAGCATTTCATGCATATAAGCCAATCCATGACTCGAAGTCGCTGTAAAAGCTCTGGATCCCGCTGCACTGGCCCCTATGCATGCTGCCATTGCAGAGTGTTCAGATTCAACTCTAATGAACTTTGCTTGCATTTTCCCATCTTCAACTAGCCTTGACAACGTCTCAACTACTGGTGTGGCCGGAGTTATCGGATAGGCTGCGACAACTCTGACTTTTGAATTCATCGCTGCATAAGCTGCAGTCTCATTACCTGTGAGAATTTTAACTTCATACATCCACAAACACCTCCCTCTCCGAGGCTATAGCCTTCTTCGGACAAACCGTGGTGCAAACCAAGCAACCCTTGCAGTAATCGTAATCTATCTCAACGTGCTCGTTCAGCCTTATCGCTGATTCTGGACAGTGAATCCAGCAGTTTAAGCAGTCGTTGCATTTCTCATAATCTATTTCAGGTCTGAAGTCTCTCCAAAGCTTAGTTTTACCCGCAACTCCTTCCGCTGGAGTCGAGATTGGAAACTCCACCTTGATTTTCTTCTTTCTCGGATAACTCCGCTTACCAGAACCATGAACGAGCTTAATCGAAGCAAGCTCGTAGGCTTCCTTTATCGCTTTGACGTTTCTCTTGCCTTCTTTACCAAATTTTTTCCTAACGATTCCTTCCAAGACCTCAATCTTCAATGGAATGTCAGCTCTCAGTAATGCTCCAAGCATCGGTGTATTTACCACAGGCAATCCAGCGACAAGTAAATCATTTTTAATAGCAACCCCTGTCGCATCCACAGATACAATGTTAAGATAGTCCTGGTCAAATACGAATTCATCCGGAGCTTTAGTTGTATTGACAACTATTGTACCACCTTCCTTTACACCTCTGAAAATGTCAACAGCCTTCAGTATGAGTGGGTCAAGAACAACAACAATATTGGGGTGGTAAACCTGACTCATTTCATAAATAGGTTCATCTGAGATTCTAGTAAATGATACAACAGGAGCTCCTCTTCTCTCTGCGCCAAAAAAAGGCATTGACTGGCCATAATATCCTTCTAAACTTGCCGCTTCCGCTAGAAGCTTGCTAGCTGTGACTGCCCCCTGGCCACCTCTTCCGTGAAATCTGACACTTATCAACATATAAATGATTATCTGTTAAAATACCTATATAACATAAGGAGCGAACATGTTAGATTTTTTAAATTAATATTTCGGATCGATCTAATACATGCTCCTTCCAAATCAGATATCCGATAGGTATGATTCCCTTTCCTTGATTTCCTCCACAAACCTTTTGAGAATCTTCTGTTCAGCCGTTCTGATGTGATGTAGGCATGTCGATTTAGCGATTCCAAACCTTTCTGATAGTTCGTTAAGATTCATTTTTCTCGGCCAATCAAAGTATCCACTTTTATATGCCTCGAGCAAAACCTTTTTCTGCTTGATAGAGAGGTTTGAAGATATCTCCTCTATGAAATCTTGAGGTTTTTCATCTAGTGATTTTAGCCTCGAAACACTGAGGACTTCAAATTCTATACCTTCCATCTCACCCAATCTCTCAAATGTCTCTTTGAGCTTATCATCGTAAATCAGTAAAGTCCAGTATTCGTGTCCTTTGCTGATTATGATATTCGTGGGCATGAATTCCAAAGAAAAGACATTCTCGTAAAACGTAGATTCCGTTGGGAACCTCCCATGGATGTAGGCTTCGAGATCGCTTTTCCCAATAACAAGAACGTCCTTTGCCAGATGCTCAAATTTTTTGATGTCAGAAATGTATTTTTTAAGGGATTTATAGTTCTCTGCCACAAGCTTAAAATTCGCCCTAATCTCTTTGCCTATCTTGAACGCCCCCTCTACCGAAAGGTAAACCTCCGAATTTATCTTTGTGGTCTCAATTGACCAACAACCTGGATGCCAGAGTTTTAAAACGACCTTTTTCAAACCTTCCATCTTAGAGATATTTTCGTTCTAATCCAATATAACTTTAATTGAATTCTGCTTTTAAAAAAATTGAAGAAAAATTATTGAAATTATTCCTCACAAACATCAATCGTAATTGCTCCAGTGGGACAAACTTCAACGCATGAACAACATTCCGTACATCCATCTGGATTTACAGGATCAGACTTGCCTTCGTCATCAAATTCGTAAACATCACCGGGACAAACGGTGATGCATTCTCCACATCCATCACATTTATCCTTATCTACTACTATATACACCATATTATCACCTAATAGTATATTGGGTTAATGCTTGAAAAACCTTTCGTTTATAGCCTCTGAAATGATTTTTAATAAAAAATTTTAAATAGGGTGGGAATTGAGTATAACTATGAAATGTGACCTGGGAAAGATCAAAACAGATGAAGAGGTAAAAAGTATTGAAATTAAGGTAGAGGGGCTCAACATAGACTTTCGGCTCGCAGAGAAGATCTCAAAATTAATTGCCAAAGAAAAGAATTTTGAAATGCTTATCGCATGGTACGATCCAAAAAGAGATATTCATTACCCCAACGTGGACTGCTGTGGAGATGATGAGCCGGCATGGTATATTTACGGAAAGAGTAGGGGTGGGAAACTACTCATAGATGTTAACGACTACCTGTTTTTCTTCGTTTAAATTTCAAAAATCCAAATGAGATCAAGAAAAGAAGAATTACTATTCTTCAATCAGAATCTTGCCCTCGTCGATTTCTTTCTGGACTTCTTTCGGATTCTTGCCTTCAACCGTCACACCCATTGAAAGACAGGTACCAAGGACTTCTTTCACAGCATTTTTCAGGTCGTAACTCAGTACTTCACTGACTTTCATCTTTGCAATTGCCTTTACCTGCTCAATTGTCAGGTTTCCTACGGTTTCCGATCCGGTCTTGCTCGAACCCTTGGAGATACCCAATTCTTTTTTGATCAAAGCTGTTGCTGGCGGGATTCCAACTTCGATATCAAAGCTTCGATCATCATGCACAATCAGCTTGACGGGGACAGAAAGCCCATGGAAATCCTTTGTTGCTTCGTTAATTCTATCGACGACTTCTTTAACATTCAATCCAAGAGGTCCTATTGCCGGCCCCAATGGGGGTCCCGGAGATGCCTCTCCTCCTGGTACTAAGACTTCTACAACTCTAGGCATTGCTACACCTCCTCTTCCATTCTATCAATCACCCTTACGTGATCGGCCTTAACCGTAATTGGAATTGGAACAACTGCATCTATCAGCTCAACCGTTATCTCATTCTTAGCCTCATCTACACGCTTAACAACCGCCATCTCACCCTTAAATGGTCCTGAGACAATTTCTACTCTGTAACCTTCCTTTATCTGTTCAGCCGCCTTTCTTGGAACGAGAAAATGCTCTATCTCGTGGAACCCTACTTCTCCTTTAACGACTCCTTTGACGTGGGGAACTCCCCTTATAGCCTTCAGGATGTCTTCCATTCCTTCCGCTTCCACAAAAACGTATCCCTTGACCTCTTTCGGAGACATTATTGAATAGACAGAGAGCTGATACTTCTTTACAGCCATTTCCATCAGATTTGCCACAACCTTCTCTTGGTTCGCAGTCGTTTTCAACAAAAAAAATCTGCTCATTTTTGCACCTTACACGAGTATTTGAATAAGAACGGTAAGCAGATAGATGAGAAAACCTATTACTCCAACAAAAAACATCACAGCAATGGATACCTTTGTTGTAGTGAAGAATTCCTCTCTATCCGGTTTCCTCGTCATCTTGAGCACGTTATAGTACTCCTGAAGCTTTTTCTGAATACCACTATTACCAACCATCCAGTCCATTTAAATCCCTTGGGTATTTGAAATTTTTTGTGTGAAAGGCATGATTTTCGAAAGAGTATTTTGGTTTCTTGAGAATTATAAGATTATAAGATCCCGAAGATGATTTTAATTAAAAGTTGAAGTGCATGAAGTAGAGGTTACACAAGATAGAAAAAGTTAATTCAATAAAAAATGTTATGGCTTTTCTCGGATCATTTTATTTTAATTATTTCACTTTAATTTCACTTTACTATATCTATTCCGAATCTCTTTGTAACCGGCAAACCTTTTCTTCCCAAAATCTGAGGAGATTTAACACCAGTTACTATCACCAGAGTTTGCATCGTATTCTCTAAAGTTGGATCGATCATTGCACCCCAGATTATTCTTGCATCAGGATCTACCTTACTATAGATTTCCTCCACAACACTCTCTGCTTCCTCTATCGTCATGTCAGGACCTCCTGTAACATTTACCAAGGCTGCCTTAGCTCCAGAAATGTCCACCTCGAGCAATGGACTCTTCAAGGCCTTTCTGACCGACTCCGCAGCTTTATCCTCTCCACTCGCCTCTCCAAGACCTATCATCGCAACTCCACCCTTCTCCATTACCGTTCTGACGTCTGCGAAGTCGAGGTTAACCAAAGCAGGTTTCGTAATAAGCTCAGTAATACCTTTGACGGCCCTCATCAGAACCTCATCTGCTACTTTGAAGGCAAGTTGGATCGGATAGTTTGGAACGACTTCAAGCAATCGATCATTCGGAATAACAATAACCGTGTCTGTGACTTCCCTCAGTCTTTCAAGACCCGCCTCAGCATTCTGTCTCCTTATAGCTCCTTCAGCCGAGAACGGGAAGGTTACAACCGCTATGGTTAAAGCCCCCGCCTCTTGAGAAGCTTCAGCAATAATAGGGGATGCTCCAGTTCCTGTACCGCCTCCAAGGCCACAGGTTATGAAAACAAGATCTGCACCATCAACAATCTGTTTAATTTCATCCTCATTCTCTCTAGCTGCCTCCTCACCGATCTGAGGCAAGCTTCCCGCTCCAAGACCCCTTGTCCTTTTCTTTCCTATAAGAACCCTTCTGTGAGCTTTTGTATAGTAAAGATGCTGCACATCTGTGTTGACAGCATAAAGGTCAGCTCCTACTATACCTGCTTCATACATTCTCGTAATTGTATTACATCCACTTCCACCAACACCAATCACTTTGATAACAGTCTTCAATTCATGGAGAAGCTGAATTATTTCATCTTCAACTCCCTCAACAGGTTCACTTTCAATCTTAGCTCTCTTCTCCCGTTCAGCCCTTTGAAGAGCTTCTTCCACGATAGATTTCATATTCATCTCCCCTTGGTTAATTTATTCTTTACGAATAGTATATAAATCTTTGTTCTTAATTTTAAATGATGGTAGCCATCTATGGTAAGTTTCTGTACAGAGGAGAGATTATCGAAGCTGGAATTGAAATTGAGAATGGAGTTATAAAAGATATCAAAAAGACCATTGAAACTGAAAAAGTTGAGAAAATTGATGGCTTGATTTTACCTACCTCGATTGACGTCCATGTGCATTTCAGAGATTTTGAAGAGAGTGATAAGGAAACAATCGAGTCTGGCTCATTATCTGCCCTTTATGGTGGGAACTGCTTAGTAGTCGATCAACCTAACACAAATCCCTTCGTCGACAATTTCGATGAGTACGAAAAAAGAATGGAGATAGCTGAGAAGAAGTCATATATAGATTATACCCTTAACCTTGGTCTGACGTTAAAAAACTCTGAAAGAATTCACGAAATAATCAAAAAAATTGAAGAAAAATATAGAATTCCTGCTGTTGGTGAAGTGTTTCTTCAACACAATAACCCAGAATTCCAGATCCCATATGATGTGCTCGAAGAAACAAGAAAGAAGATTTCTAAGCTCATAACTGTCCATGCAGAAGATCCTTCCCTGATCCAGGATACAAGACCTCCAGAAGCGGAAATTGAAGCTGTAAAAAGATGCTTAGAATTTGGTGATTTTCATTTCTGCCATGTCTCAACCTACGATTCAGCTGTCCTCATCTCTGACACGAATTCAACATTTGAGGTGACACCCCACCATATATTACTGAATTCGGAAGATCTCAAGAGATTTGGAGAATTCTCAAGGGTAAATCCCCCCTTGAGGGATAAAGTTGAGGCTGAGATGCTATTTAACGTTCTCCAGCTTGCTGACATACTCGCTTCAGACCACGCCCCTCACACATTGGAAGATAAGAAAAATGGAACCCCAGGGTTTCCGGGAGTAGAGACGACTTATCCTTTGATGGTAAATTTGATGAGAAGGGGCCTCATTGGAATAAGAACTCTCACGAACCTGATGGCGATAAACCCAGCAAAAATATTCGGCTTTGAGAAGTATGGTGGCATTGAAATTGGAAATTATGCGAATTTCGCAGTTTTCAATCTGAAGGGGGTTTCAAAGATAAAAATAGAAAGATTGCACACAAAAGCTGAGTGGACCCCATTCGAGAATTTTGAGGCCGTATTTCCAGAAAGAGTCTACCTAAAGGGAGAACTTGCGTTATTAAATGGAGACGTGTTAATTGAACCCGGAATTCGTAAAAAAGAAGAGACTGATCCAGGAGAAGTTGAAGAAAGTGAAAAGAACACTGGCTCTAGTGAGAATTGAGCGAGAGGTTTTTAGATTCTCCTTTATACTCATTCGCTAATTCAATTGATCCGAAGGGAATTGGTGCTCTTGGTGGAGGACAGCAGCCCTCTCAGCCATCAGAAACTCCAGCAACACAGCACTCAGACCCCACAACCTATACCTACTGCCACTCTAAACCCACAAAAACATCTGAAGAGAAGAAATCGCCAGGATTTGAACTGATCGCTGCTATATTAGGAATATCGATGGCATTTGTTCTTAGAAAAAGGAAGTAGGATGTTAACAAAAATCCCTTCTAACAATTTTTTAATTTTTTATAAATTACAAAACCAATTTACATTTTCTCCAGTGGCTTGATTCCGAGTACCTCAAGTCCGTTTCTCAAAACAATTCTTGTGGCATCGACTATAGCAAGTCTGTGCATTCTCAACTCCTTTTCCTCTTTCAGCACGGGATGGAGTCTGTAAAAATCGTTAAATTTCATAGCGATGTCGAAGATGTAATCAGCGAATACATTCGGTCTGAGTTCTTTAAGAACCCTTTCAATAACATGGGTAAATTTTGAAAGTAATACAATGAGCTCTCTTTCAGCAGGAGTACAAAGTTCCCCCACGATTTCAATATCTGGCATCCCGTTTTCCACCGCTTTCCTGAGAATGCTACACGCCCTTGCATGGGAATACTGGATATAGCTTGCCGTTTGCCGCTCAAAATCCAAAGCCTTCTTCCAGTCAAAAGTCATCGGTTTTTCGGGAGCGAGCTTAACGAAGTCGAACCTGAGAGCTCCGATTGCAACGCTTTCAGCTATCTCCTTTTTTTCCTCATCAGACATCTCTCTATCCTTTATTATGACATAAGCCTCATCGTAAACCCTTTCGATGAGCTCATCTGCGGAGATGAACTTGCCCTTCCTAGTGCTCATCGAACCCTCAGGAAGAGAAACAAATTCGAAAAAGACTATCTCTGGTGGCTTTAGACCTAGAATTTCAAGTATATCGCTCAGCTGCTTACCAAAAAACTTGTGATCAGAGCCGAGAATATTTATGAATCTCTCAAAATTCTCATTTTTCCAGACATGGTATGCAAGATCTCTTGTTATGTAAAGGCTCGTTCCATTCTCTCTTCTCACCACAACATCCTTCTCAAAACCCTTTGATTTAAGATCAACATACCATGCCCCATCCTTCTTAAGCAATCCCAGCTCCTCGATCTTTTTCAGCACTCTATCAACGTAACCATTCCTTATGAATTCCGATTCCCATACAACTTCATCATGGTGAATGTTAAGCCTCTTGAGTGTCTGTTTTATCCCCTCATAGGCCTTCTCAACCACTTCTCTGAATTCTTTAGAAACTTCTTCGTTTCCAAGTTCATATTCAAGCATTATCTCTTCAACTTCCCTTTCAATTTTCTCCTTCTCATTTTCGTCTTCTTCCATGATTTTGTTTATCGCGATGTAAGCGTCAGCGACTGCATGATCAGGTTTTTTATCGTTTAAACCGAATCTTCTTACACCTAAAATGGCTAAAGCTACTTGCCTGCCCATATCGTTCATATAATAGTGTGTATTCACATCCAAGCCAGCTTTTCTTAAAATCCTTGCCAGGGTGTCCCCTATTACTGAATTTCTAATATGCCCTATATGTAACGGTCCATCCGGATTTGCAGAGGTATGCTCAATTAAAACATCTCCCTGTTCCGTCATGCTTCCATAATCCTCATCTTCATCCAGAATCGTATTAACGACATCCTCCAAAAACTCATAACTCACGTTAAAGTTGATATAGCCATTTACGATTTCAATGCTTCCAACGTAGTCAGAAAGATTAGCAGCAATTGCATTCGTGATCTCCGTTGCGATCTCATCTGGATTTCTCTTCTGCTCTTTCGCAAGTTTGAAAGCTATCGTGCATGAGAGGTCAGCATGCTCACTCTCCCTAAGAAACCTGCTTACATCCATATCTAAAAATTTGGATAGTTCCGTTTCAATCTCTTTCTTAAAAACCCTGAACATTTCATCACCGGTTATTTGGTTTGAAGCGGAGGATTGCTGCTATACCACCAAAGGCGTTCATTAGCATCGCACCCTCCTCCGAGTCAGTGGAGATAAACTCAACCTTCGTGCCCATCGATTCGGCCATCTCGCTTAACTCGAGAACGACATCGGTTCGCTCGACTTCCTCCATCTCTATGCCATCCTTCTCGCATTTAGGCGGATTTTCGGTTCCTTCCTTAACCGTTACAATCTTCTCCTGCCCACAAACAGGGCATCGATATTTAACCCTCTCATACCTCAAATCTTCGCTGAGCAAGAGTGTTTCAACAGCTCCAAGCTCAAGGCTTTGTCTGACTTCTTCCTCCCCATAGGCTGCAAGTCCATCCTTCGCAACCTCCTGCAAGAATCTGCTAATAAGCCTTTTCTCCCTGATCAAATCCAATTCTTGCAACGCATCCTGAGCTTTTTCTACAAGCTCGAAAAGCCCACTTTCGTCTGTATAGCTTACATCGAAAAGCCCTATTACCCTTCGCTGGAGTTCGTGATGCAGATATTCTCCGCTATAGAACTCCTCCTTGGTTGGACTTGGTCCCCCAATAAGTACACCCACCAAATCTTTCAGATGTGGTAGCAGTGCTTCGCCTGCTTTGTCAGCAACCTTCTTGTAGAATTCGTGGATTGCGATCTCTCTCAGCCTCTCGAATCTCACACTGCTCTGACCACCCTGCCTGTGCTTACCCGGAACCATTGATGAGGTGTAGCTCAAAACCTCGATTCTCTTGCCCCTTAAAATTCCAACCGTAGCTTCTCTTCTGTCGATGACTATCAAACCGTAGATCTTCTTCTCTTTTAGCATCTCCTTCAAAGGCTCCAGATAGAAACTAGAATCGCAGTGATACTTGTATAGCGGAACTGGCTCTGGTGGTTCTATGATCTCAGTGACCTGCTTCTGTCTACCCCCTCCAAGATCGATGTTTCCACTCAATATAACCATCCCATGCTCTGGAGGTTTTTTGTAGTACTTTAATCGCTGGAGAATCGCTTCCAAACCAGTAATAACACTTGTTCTGGTTTGTTTTGACTTTATGTTCGAAGCCTGGCTTAGCTCACTTCTCAGCTGATTTGTAACGTCTGCTATATTTTTATCTGGTGGTATGTAGAGGGTTATAAGTTCCGTCCCCCGTCCTTTCATCTTTTCGAGGTCCTCAAGTTTTCTTTTAAACTCGTACGTCAGTTTTGTGCTCATAGACATCACTTTTCCTGTTTCATCATTTTATCTCCCTATACTTCACTTTATTTCAATTCCTTTTCATGTTCTGCCAAGATCTGATAGCCCTAAGAAGATCTATCTTTCGAAATTCGGGCCAGTAAACATCACAGAAATAAGCCGCTCCCCTTGCTGACTGCCAGGGAAGAAAATTCGATAACCTTTGCTCACCACCAGTTCTTATAACAAGATCAACAGACGCTTTTCCATCTGTATAGAGATATTTCCCAACGAGATCTGGAGAAATCTCTTCTAAATCTACCTTTCCATCCTTGACAAGCTTTAAAATCTTTCTGACAGCATCAACAATTTCCTGCCTCCCACCATAAGCGATTGCGATGTTCAGGAAAAATTTATTGTACTGAGACGTTCTTTCCTCCACTCTTTCAGCCGCCTCAAGAACATAATCTGGGAGATATTCTTTTTTACCTATGACCCTAACTCTAACTTCACTATCATGGATTCTTTTATCCTCTGCAAGTCTGTAAAGCTCTTTTCTAATTAGCTCAAAAATGTTCCGTTTCTCCTCTTCATCCCTCTTGAAGTTTTCTGTTGAGAAAGCATAAACTGTTACATTCTTTATTTTAAGATCCCAACACCAGTTTAATACCTCTTCAGCCTTTTTTGATCCAAAATAATGGCCAAGCTTTGTAGGCAAGCCTCTGCTTCTGGCATATCTTCTGTTTCCATCCATTATTATGGCTATGTGATTGGGCATCTTTTTCTTTAAAACCTCAGAAGCCAATTTTTTCTCATAGATACTGTAAATTAAACCGAGTCTCATCTTATCCCTACTCTTAACCTGAGCGTTTTAGGTACTCATTCAAGATCTTAACAACCAATTCTGAATATTCTGGTTTTAAGAAATATCTATTTTTGTTACCAAGCTCCATCTTTATTATCCCCAGTCTTGCGCTCATAAGGCCGATCATGGCTGAAACTCCTCTGGTTTTTATTTCAACCCCTCTTGACTGGAGTTCTTTATATATCTCTTCAGTTGTATACTTCTCTCCGCTAAGCATGAGTTTGAGCATTTCAACTCTCACACCCTTCTTATCCCTATCCAAATACTTTCTTAGTCTCGTTTCTATCTCCTTTTCCTTTCCGATTATTTTCTCCTCCATATTATCTTACTTTATAAAGCTAAATTTTGGCTTAAAGGGGTTCCACCTCAACGATTATTCTTTTGTAGGTTGGATATCTCTCTATTATACTCACGTTCAAAGACTCCCTCTTAAATTTGTCTCTCCACTTTTTTACTGCCTCAACACTCGTCTCAATCGCTGAAGTTTCTGCATTCTCAATCAGGCGATAATCTTCACCTACCATAATCAGAAACTCAATCGCTTTTTGAATTTTTTCTCTCCCGCCCTCTATGAGGCCACACATTATCGTTCCATCTTCAGTGATTATGTAAAAATCAGGATGATTGTAAGCCATTCTCAGCAACCTATTTCTAAGCTGAACCGAATCCTTGAATCTTGCGGTGCAGTAATGGAACTTTTCTACCACTGATGCATACTTTTCGGCAATCTCCTTGCTTCCTATGGCTCCATAAAAGTCATCAACCTCATAACCCCTTTCGACAAGATTTTCATAGTTCGTTTGAGAGAATTCCAGTTCGTTGAGATTAAGAAAGCAATCCAGGCTATTTGAAAGTTCTGCGATATCCGATCGGAAATATAGAGCAGGAATTTCAAAGCCAGCATCCATACCCAGTTCTTTGGAATACCTTATCGAGTCGGCAAATCTTTCAGGATTTTCAAGTCCTATTGGATGGAACCTGATTTCATCCACATATGGTGAGAGTTTGTCGATCGTTTTCCATGAAGCAGGAATGCTTGTATAAAGGTGGATGTGAAGGTCAAAATCTTTGAGGAGTTTTAAGTATTCGAGCAATCGTGCTGGTTTTGTAAGAGGTTCCCCTCCCGTTATGCTTGCTCCTTCTGCATCCATGAGCTCGATTTCCTTGATTATGTCCTCTTCAGACTTAACCGGCCTCTCATTTACAAAGATGAGGTCTCTATCTTTTCTTTCTTCAGATATCGGGCAGTAATAACAGGAGTGCACACACTCTCCGGTAAGAAAGATAACAAGCTTTCCTCCTCCCCCACATATCCTGCAACCTTCCGAGAGGTATGTATAGAAGCTTCCCGCCTCTCTATCTATCCTTTCTCCTTTCTCCATCTCTATTCTGAGTATCTCGAGCATTCTATTAAAAATTAACCAATCTTCTCATAATAAATTCACAAATCCAAAAGTTTAAGTTGTAAAGTTATAAGTACCTATTCTGTTAGCCTCCTTCTCAAAGCGGGGTTCCTCTTGGCCATTCGCTCAAGATAGGATTCAAAGCTCTCATCATCTGGTACACTTACATTTAAGAAAACTCCAGTTCTACCCGTTTCTCTCCTTTTTTCAAGTACGCGTTTCCTTTCCTCGATTATTTCGATCCCCGTGTTCAGGATCTTCGAGAGTACCAGATCATCTAAATCTAAAATTGGAACCTCTTCATGTCCCTCATCAAAAGGAAGAATGAGCATGAGCCTTTTATCCACACCAGGTGTTCTTTTTTCTTCAAGAAGACTTTTGAGGTCTAAAGCTCCTCCAAAGTTATAAAATTCAATTTCTCTACTTTTAAGATCCACGAGGGGAAAGCTGACGGTTGTGTTATCCTCCAGAACGATTTCTCCTTTTATGGCATAATTTGGAGTTGCCTGGACAATCTTCCTGTGAATGAAGCTTAATCCATCTAATGCCACCTCTATGAGATAAGAAGGTGTCTTTCTTGGTATGAAGATGTCGACATCGCTTTGTAGGGTTGCATCCCCTCTGGCGACACTTCCATAAACTATTGAAGGAATGGAGTGGCTTTCGAGTCTTCCCATTATTTCGATTGCCCTTTTCCTTTTTTTCCTGAGAATCTCCCACCTTTCCGGTGAGTAAAACACTTTCCTTCTTTCCCCAAACGTGGCAGTTTTTCTTCGCATGTTAATCAGTTAAACTCAAATCGATCCAATCAAAGTACTCCTTCAATCCATCATCAACGCCAAAGGCGCATATGCATGGGACGTTATAGCTATGTAATTCCCTCACTTTCTTTCTTAGCTCCTTAAACTTCTCAGCTTTCGTTTTCAGAATCATCCCAACCTCTTCTGCCTCTTCAATTTTTCCTTCCCACCAGTACATCGATTTTATAGGGAACATGTTGATGCATGCAACAAGTTTGCTCTCAAGGAGTTCTCGAGAAAGCTTTTTTGCTTCCTCCTCATCACCTGCCGTAACGTATATGAACATGTACATTCGACTACCTCCTGGAAATTTTGTAAAAAAGTCTCCGAGAGGTTAAAAATGATTTCCCTAAACTGGATGATTGGAATTGGAATCTTCCTCGTTTACTGGTTAGTTGTTACCATCCTCAAATCAAAGAAAAAACTTGAAAAATACAATATAACCTCATATGGTCCTATTCTCCTTATTAGAACTGAAAAAGGACTTAATTTGTTAGAAAGGATTGCAAAAAACAAATCTTTCTGGAGGAGATTAGCTGACTCAGGAGTTCCGGCCGTTTTTGCAGGAATGACCTTCATGTTCATCTTAATCATAATAACAGACTTCGTACTGTTTACAAACCCTCCTCCTCCTTCAGAACTTACAAATCCGAAAAATGTGCTCCTGATTCCAGGGATTAATGACTGGATCCCTCTTGAGTGGGGAATAATAGGATTGCTCGTAACTTTAGTCGTCCACGAATTCAGCCACGGAATCCTCTGCAGGGTTGAGGGAGTTAGGGTAAAATCAATGGGGGTCATACTTGCTTTGGTACCAATAGGGGGTTTTGCAGAACCGGATGAGGGCGAACTTATGAACAAAGAAAAAACAAACAGAGTCCAAAAGATAAGAATATTCTCTGCTGGAGTTATAAGCAACTTTATTGTTGCGTTTTTTGCCTTCGCACTTTTCTTCTACTTGCTCGGTTTCCTTACTCCAACTGTAACGGTATTGGGAGTCTATCAGGATTCACCAGCCTTTGGAGTCATAGAAGAAATGTCCATTGTAAAAGAAATTAACGGTATCAAGGTTGTTTATCCAGAGGATGTCGATCGGGCAATCAAATCGGATTGGTTAAGAATAACAGTCGAAAAAGATGGAGTGGCAAAAACGGTTGAACTCCAGAACTTTGCAGGACCCAGAATTGTTGGCCTTATAAAGGGCTATCCAGCGATGGATGCTGGATTGAAAGAGGGCATGATCATCTATTCTGTCAATGGAGTCAGAACTTACTCGATAAGCTCATTCATCAACGTTATGAAGGAAACGAGACCTGGAGACATTGTTGACGTGGTTGTGTTTTACAACGATGAATTTCAGAATTTCAAGTTGAGGCTTGATAAACATCCATCGGCAAACTCAGGTTTTATGGGTGTTTCTGTTGAAGATCAGATTTCTGGAATGCGAATAGCCTATTCCAGCTTAATCCTTGATTGGCTGAGATCAATTCCTTCCCAACTCTCCTCCCCCCGAGGATGGTTAACGATAATTTCGATGCCTTTAAATTTCAGAGGATTTGGCGATGAAAGTTCAGCCTTTTTCACGCCAGAAGGTTTCTGGAAGGATAAAGGGGAGAGTCTTTTCTACCTACTCAATATTCTTTACTGGGTGGGGTGGATCGATTTTTACGTCGGATTGTTTAACTGCTTACCAGCGATACCCTTAGATGGCGGGAGAGTCCTCCATGAAACGTTATCCTCGATTTTGACGAGGAGATTTGGAGAAAAAGGCGAGGAGATGTCCATGGCAGCAGGGAGAGTTCTTGCCTTCATAGTCTTCTCATCCCTCCTCCTTTCAATTCTAATTCCGAATCTCCAAGGATTAGGGAGTTAAAATTAGGGGGTTAAAAAGAGTTAAATAATCAGTTAAGTGATTGGGTAGAGGTTTAAAAGGTTTAAGACTTGAAAAACTAAAAATTAAATGGCTAGGGGAAAATCGAAGTAATCTATATGACTTAAGAATTCACTTCCTACTCTTTGTTTCAGCCTTCGTTTCAGTCTCAGCTTTAGCCTCTTCAACTTCCTTAGTTTTCTCAGCTTCTTCAGCATTCTCCGATTCTTTAATTTCTTCAGCTGCTGTGTTTTCTACACCCTTAAATTCTTTTTCTTCGGCTTTTTCAGCAATTTCAGCCATTTCAGTCTCTTCAGCTTCAGCTCCTTCAGTCACTTTACTTTTAGTTTCCTTTGCTTCCTCAGTCTTTACAGTTTTTCCAGGCTCTTTTCTTTCCTCAATTTTTTCCTCAGGTCTTGGGTATCTCTCTACAAATTCAACCTCATTTATGTCCTTAAAATGTTTGAAGATTTCTTCCAAGGCTCTGAACTTCCCTAAAAGGAAAAACTGATCAAAACTTGCACCTCTGGGAACTTCCACTATTACCTTCCCTTCCTCAATCCTTGCATCAACTTCTTTCACGGTATGGAGAAGGAAAATAGCTTTGATTTTCTCTATTGGATCCTCTATTTTTTCTTTGATTTCGACATCAAAAATTATTTTTTTGCCTGCGTAAGGATGGTTGAAGTCAACAACAGCTCTTCTCCCTATGACTCTCTCTACAGTGCCATATCTGTCCCCCACTTGAATTCTTTGCCCTGGAACGGGTCTTTCTTTTAATTTCGTCAGTGTGATGATGTCTTTATTATCCGGATCGTATTTACCAAACGCCTTCTCCGGTTCAACTTCAATGGTACCTTTAAACCCGACTTCTTTACCCACCAAAGCTTCGTCAAGACCTTCGATAACGTGTCTCTCTCCAACTACAACTACTATGTCTCCGTACCTTGCTTTGTCACTAAGGCCGGCTTCCTTTGCAACTTCTTCGTCAGTTGAATCAATAATCGTGCCATCTTCCAGTTTAGCCGTATAACTTAATTTGATGAATTCTCCCTTACCAATCTCTTTACTGGCCGCTTCACTCTCTACTACCATGGTAATCACCAGTTTTTTATACTGCCGGTGATGGGTATAAAAAGGTTGGTGTACATGAGAGGAGAGCTTGAAATAGAGGCAAAATTTAAGCTGGAAAGAGTTGAAGATGTGGAAAAAAAGGTAAAGAGGATTGCTGATTTTGTTATCGACAAAATTGAGGAAGATATCTATTTTAATTCCGAATTTAGAGATTTTTCAAAGTCTGACGAGGCCATCAGGTTGAGAAAAGATGTTGAAGGGGTTTCTCTCACCTATAAAGGACCAAAAATCGATAAGGATACCAAAGCTCGAGAGGAGATAAAGGTTAGAATATTTCCAGAAGACTATGAGAGAATGATCGATATACTTGAAAAAATCGGACTGAAGAAGTTTGCAAAGGTGAGAAAGAGGAGAAAAATCTACAGGAAAGGCAATATACTAATCTGCATAGACAGCCTAGAAGGGTTGGGAGACTTCATAGAGATCGAAGTTGAAGATTTAGATCTAGAAAAGGCTAAAGCTGAGATATTTAAACTTGTAAAAATTCTAGGAATTGAGAAAGCAGAAAACATAAGAAAATCATATCTAGAGCTGCTAATCAAGTCAGGATTGTTAAATACTTCAAATGACTTCAAATAAATCTAAAAACCTAAACTCTTCCCATCTCAACTGAAAAACTATCCAAATCTAAGATTGCAAAGTATCCGCCCATTGCAGGACCTGGATTTACAACCAAAGGACTTCCCTCAACCTTTCCTCTAGCTTCATGAATGTGTCCGCAGAGAATTACATCGAAGTTATCTGAGATCTCCCTTATTGCTCTGCAACCAGCATTCACATTGCTGTAAGTTCTGTCAAGGATCCCATGAGGTGGGCAGTGGGAAACGAGAATGTTTTTAGTACTATATCGAAAATTTTTGACAAATTCCCTTATTTCCTCCTCTGAATATTCAGAGGGTGTGAAAAAAGGTGTGAAGTTGGATCCTCCCACACCGTGGATCGTATATTCTCCTAATGAGGTGCTTTTACCATGGATCAGCTTAACTTCTACCTCTTCAAACAGCTCAAGTGTTGCAGGAGGATCACAGTTTCCATGAACTGCAATACATTCCATCCCATACTCATCCAGCAGCCTATCAAATTTGAACAAATCCAATGGCTTGAAGTGAGTGATATCTCCACATGCAAATGCTCCTTTTATTTTTTCATTGGTTGCAACTTCTAGGATTTTCGCAAGCTGTCTAAAACCGGAATGTACGTCCGAGATCACCAGAAGTCTCATACAATAAATCAAATCAAATTTATAAAAAATTTAATCGAGAACAAACACATCCCCGTTGTTTGGTGCATAAGACTCTATTCCAATTTCCTCTCTAATCCAAGAGGCAAATTCCTCTGTATTCTCTCCATGGACGGTGAAAACAATTTCTGCTCCCTTGTCGGCTGCAACTTCCACAACCCTTTTCAGCTGGGAGTCATCGGCATGGGCTGAGAAGTCGTACTGCTCAATCTCCATCCTGAGCTTCACGGTTCTGTGGCCCAGATTTATCATTCCCTTGCTAAGAGCCATCTCTCCATTCGTTCCGTCAACCTGATAGCCGGTGAGGATTATCTTCGATTTTTCGTCGTTGTAAAGCCTAGAGATATAGAATAAAGCCGGTCCTCCGTTGAGCATCCCTGCAGTCGTGACTATGGCTGCTGGCTCCTCAAGAATCTTCTCTCTTTTACCCCTTTCAACGATCTTAGCCTTTTTTACAGCTTTTCTTAGATTCTTGGCATTCTTTATATATCTGGGGTACCTCTCAAGTATCCTGCCAACTTCCTTGCCCATTCCATCAAGATACGGAGTTATGCCAAATTTGTTGAGAATCATCAGAACTTCCTGAGTCCTCCCAACGGCAAAGGCAGGAATTATTGCATGCCCACCTCTATCCAACGTTTCAATCACAGATTCCACGAATTTTTTCTCCAGTTCCTTTCTTTCCGGATGTTCAACTCCAAAATATGTGCTTTCAACGATAAGGATGTCTGTTTCTGGATAGCTCAGATCTGCTGGGCTGAGGAGTCTAGTATCTTCCAGTTTGATGTCACCAGTATACAGAATGTTGAAATTTTTAGACAGATGAATGCTTGCACTTCCTGGGATGTGGCCGGCATTTAGGAAGACGGCCTCCCAGCCATCGACCTCGAAAGTTTCGTTGTAGGGTATCTCGATTGTATTGCTCTCAAACTGCATGAACTCCCTTTTACCGTAGGGGGGTGTTTCCATTATATTTAAGGAGTCTTTCAGCAGGATGTGGGAAAGATCCCTCGTTGGAGGAGTCATGTAAACAAATGGATCATAATACATAAGGTTCGGCGCCACTCCAACGTGATCTAAATGCCCGTGGGAGATTATTACGCATTTTGGAGAGACTCCGTTAAGTGGATACTCTGGCGGGTCTGAAGGTTTCATCCCGTAATCCAGAACGATTGAATCCACCACTACGGCTGAACGTCCTACTTCTCTGCAACCTCCAAGGAAATTTATTACTGTCACTCCTATAAGCTCAAATTTTGCTTAATAAATATATTTCGGTGTTCTTAATTTTTATTGAAAACCTAAACCATCCCAATACTTTGCTCTACCAAATTATCGCCAACTATTTAATATCCTATGTAGGGAAAGCTGATAATGGAAGTCTACGTTCTCAGACTCGGACACAGACCGGATAGGGATAAGCGAATATCAACACATGTGGCACTTACGGCAAGAGCTCTGGGTGCGAAAGGGATATACTTCAGCTGCTTTGATGTAGGGGTTTTCGATTCTGTGAGGGATGTGGTTTCAAGATGGGGTGGGGACTTTTTCATTGAAGAAGTGAACTGGAGAAAATTGCTGATGGGTTTCGATGGAATTAAAGTCCATCTGACGATGTACGGCATACCGCTGCCTGAAAAATTGGACGAGATCAAGAAGGCCGAGAAGCTTCTGGTTGTTGTTGGAGCTGAGAAGGTTCCGGCTGAGATTTACGAACTCTGCGATTACAACATCTCGATAGGAAACCAGCCCCACAGCGAGGTTGCAGCCTTGGCAATATTCCTTGACAGGATTCTAGACAAGACTTTCGACATAAAATTCGAGGATGCAAAGCTCGAGATAGTTCCCTCTGAAAGGAGGAAGGTTGTTAGGGAACTGAAGGAGGAAAAAGCATACGACGATCTTTGATTAAAAATTTGGATTTATTTCTGCGATCTTCAATCCTATTACAATAAAAATGTATACCTTCATTTCAAACCAAACATGGCAAAGCTTTTGGCTATAATCTCCAGCGGAAAAGAGGCAAAGGAGAGGGCTTTGGTAGGAGTTTTGTTTGCAACGAACTCGATGAAGTATAAATGGGCAGACGAGGTAGAGATAGTTTTCTTTGGCCCATCCCAAGACTTGCTAATTGAAGATGAAAGTTTCAGAGAAACCGTTCTATCCTCCATCGGTGAGTACAAACCCCTTGTTTGCAGGTTTGTTTCAGAAATTAAGGGGCATCCAATGGAGAAACTTGAATTTGCAAGGGTTGAATATGTGGGAAGCATCATAAACCGTCTCATTAACGATGGTTTTATTCCTCTCGTTTTCTAATTTTTTAATCAAATTTACTTTACTAAAAATCAAAAAAAGTTAAATTTATATAGTTGGGGCTTTTTAAAGCCGAACATGAATGTAAAGGTTACTGTATTCCTCACGTTGTTTATACTCGCAACGGCTGTATCAGTGGTAAACTCTTCAGCCTCGATGTTTCACGTAACTAGAGACGGAAACTTCTCCGATTCCGGTCCAAAGAGCTCAGATATCTTTTTTGAAGTTGAACTGAGTGGCTTGATCGATGCATCTCCAGTAGTTGACGGAAACGCCGTTTATGTATCGAACTGGTACGGATGGGGGAGCTGGAATCCCGGATTTTACAGTATCGATGCGCTAACGGGAGAGATTATATGGATAAACAGCCAGATAAACGGTTCTTCCTCAGCAGCCATATCAGGCAATCGAATCTTCGTAGGCTCCTTAGATGGATACCTAAACTGCCTCAACACCAGCAACGGAGAGATCATATGGAGGAAAAAGATTGAGGACAATCCAGAGTGGTGGGGGGTAGCCTCTTCTCCCCTTATCTATAACTCAACTGTTTACGTTGTATCATTCTCAGATGGAACTCTCCATGCTTTCGATTTTGATGGAAATGAGAAATGGAACTTCTCTACGGGTTCAAGTCCACATTACACCTCTCCTTCAGCCTTTGACGACAAGATATACTTCGTTGGAAAGAAAGGAGACGAAATGGCAGTTTACTGCTTGAATGAAAGTGGAGGCGTTCTTTGGAGTACCGAAATAGGCACAACGGATAGTAGCCCAGCCATAGCTGATGGGATCGTGTTCATACCATCATCAGACAAATTGTATGCGATCAACGCCAGTAACGGAAATATAATGTGGAACTATTCAATACAAGGCAGCATGTCATCGCCCGCAATAGCTTACGGAAAGGTATTCGTGGGGACAAGGGACGGCAAGCTCATCTGCCTAAATGAGAGCGGCAAAGAAGAGTGGGTATTCACCGCCAACGGGAAGATAGACTCATCCCCTGCCTACGCCGACGGTGTGGTTTACTTTGCAACGAACACCAGAAACGGAACGATTTATGCTTTGAATGCGACAAACGGGGAAGTTTTATGGAAGTATGCCTTAAATCCACCCGAAGGACTGTATTACAACGTGATGTCCTCCCCGTACATCTACGATGGACGGCTCTATATAGGAGCTGATGATGGAAAACTCAGATGCTTCGGAGAACAAATCTTGTGGGAGGATGAGGTTGACCTCTCCCCTGGAGAAAGAACGCTTGACAATGGTGTACAGATAGATAATTTCTCCGCCCTTTCAGCCCTGATTGCAGCATCGGAGAAGGGGAACTTCAACGTGACAGTCGTAAACTCAAGCTGGGGACTATACGTTAGCAGCATAGCCGACATACAGCCGGAGAACAACCACTATTGGCTGTACGTTGTTAACGGAGAAGCTCCAAGCATTGGTGCGGCAGACTATATCGTAGAGGAGAACGATACGGTAGAGTTCTACTTCGGTCCATGGGATGTGAGTCATGAGAAAGCAAGATACAGGATCATCATACACGTTAACCTCACGAACGTGCTCCACAAGGTGAGCGTCAGCCTTAGCCCCGGCAACGTGACAGTTTTCAGCGGCTCCAACAGCTACTCTATAGGAAACTTCACGGCACTGGGTGCTTTAGATGGGGCAAGCAAAAAGGCCGGATTCTCGTATGCAGTCAGTGATACCTATTACGACTCCTTTGGCCTGTTCGTAACCTCGATCGCAGGAATCGAGAACCAAGGATTCTCCGGATGGATGTACCAGGTGAACGATGTAGTTCCATCTGTCGCAGCAGATAAGTACGGGGTTAAAAACGGGGATGTGGTGTGGTGGTACTACTCAACCTCGATGAACGACACACCGAAAACCGCTCCAGCGGTAATCGAGGTGGTCATCAGCGCACCGGATGTTGTAATAGATGATCTGAAGGTTACTAGTGCCCAAAGAGGCGGAAACGCCACAGCCACGATAAACATCACTGCTGTAACTCCAGGATGGTACGTTTTGGTTGCGAGTGGAATTAATACAGCAGGAGACTACATCGCTGGAATTAGCACTGTCAGGCTTGAACAGTCAGAGAATTTAAGTGTCCCGGTAATAATTCCGATCCCAACTCAGATTTCTGAAGGGATTTACTCAATCTATGTCGGAGTTTACAGACTCTCTGGCTATCCAGACAACCTAATCTCCTACAAAGGACCGGTCAGCTGTGAGGTGAGGTGATGGGGGTAATGGGTTCTGGGTTTGCGAGGGGTTCTTTAATATCGTTATGCCTACTCTTAACCTTATTTTTAACCCTGAACCCAACCGCAGCACTGAACCTCTCGGTCAGCCAAGTGGATGACAAACTGAAGATAACCCTTGACGAGCCAGCGTTCATCGTTATAAGGCAGAACAATGGTGTTCCAATTTACGCCTATGGAACTGAAATCTACTACAATCCATACATCTCTGGAAATGTGATTGTAAATGCGATCACCGAAAACGAACGCATCTCTAAGGAAATCGAGTTCAGCCAGAGTTCTACATCTTCTACATCCCAAGTATATACTCCAACGATAAACTACTGGTGGAGTGGAATTGTAAAACTCCCCCTAGGTTTCTTCAAGAAGGAGTCGGAAGATGGAAAGGTGTACAAGATCGACTGGAGAACGGCCTTAGGGGCCTTAGACATGGCATCCAGGAAAGGAAACTTTGATTACGTAATCAAATCCACTGAATGGGGACCATTCGTAAAATGCATAGCAGGAAAATGCGAAAAGAGCGAGGGGGCTTTCTCAGGCTGGATGTATCAGGTGAACGGAGAAACCCCCTCTGTAGGTTCCCATGAGTATCCGGTAAGAGAAGGAGACGAGGTCGTCTGGTTCTTTGTAAAAACTCCAGATGGAACACCTGGGAGCTCGTCGAGGGTTTTGAGGATATTTGTATTCTACAACAATACCGTATGGGGGAACAATGAAACCACAAACCAAACCAACCGATCCATCAATCAGTCTATCAACCAGTCTGCCAATCAAAAGGCTAACGAGTTCCCGCTCTCGATCTACGACAGCAGAATAATAAGGGCCTTAAGCTATCTAAAAAGTCTGCAGCAAGAAAACGGTGGATTTGCCAATCCTAGTGAGGAGGCTACCCTGGCAAAAACGAGCTGGGTGGTAATGACGATGGTCGCAGCCAAGCAGAATCCAAAGTGGTGGAAAAAAGACAACACATCTGCAATTGACTACATAGGGAGGGAACTCAAAAACCAGATCAAATACATGGGCACGGCCGATTATGCAAGGATGATTCTAGCTTTGTATGCTGTTGGAAAAGATCCCAGAAGCTTTGGAGGGGTTGATCTGGTTGACTTCCTGAAATCCAAGGTAAAAGATAGCGGGCAGATCGGAGACTTCACCTATACGACAATTTGGGGGCTAATGGCTCTGAAGGTTAGCGGTGAAGATGTATCAAAAACGGTCAAATGGCTTATAAATCAGCAGAACGATGATGGTGGCTTTGGTTGGGCTCCCGAGCAGCCCAGCGATTACGATGATACCGCTGCAGCTATTCAAGCCTTGGTTGCATCGAATGTAAGCTGTGATAGCGATACGATCAGAAAGGCTTTCGAATATCTGAAAACTGGCCAGAACGATGATGGTGGATTTAGATACTTCGGGAATTCCTCAAGCAACGCTGCCAGCGACTCGTGGATAATTCAGGCGATAGTTGCATGTAACGGAAACCCACTGGAGTGGGAGAAGAACAACAGGAGTGTTGTGGATCATCTGCTATCCCTTCAGCAACCAGATGGGTCCTTCAACTACACAACGTATCAGAAATCGAATCCCGGATACATGACTGCATCAGCAATAATGTCCCTTCTGGGCAAACCATTCCCAATTAAACCCACGAAATGGGAACACATAACCCTAAACGAAACTTTGAGGGAAACTAAACCCAGAGAAACTCACGAAAAAACTCCTGCAAATGTAACCAAAACAGAAAACGAGTCTGTGAAGGCTGTGAAGAAGAACAAAACCATTGAACAAGTTATACCAACCGCTAAACCTACCGCTAAACCCACAGAGGAAAAGCCTACTCCTAAATCCCCAGAGAACAAGATACCCGGCTTTGAGATGTTAATCGGTATCTCAGCTCTTGCCGTAGCACTGTGGATGAGAAGAATATAAAGCAGGAAGAATCAATACGAAATATGAGACTAAAAATGAGATCAAAATTCCTCATTTTTCTTCTAATTTTTTCCGTAATTTTGGTTGGATGCTCAAAGAACGCAGTAAACAACCAGAGCCCGAAGGCAACACCAACAATCTTAGGGGATGGATCGAGTAGCACACACAACGCACACAACGCACACAACACATCACACAACACCTCGTATCCCATAACGGTTGTGGACGATTTCGGGTTCAGGGTTACGATAGATAGAAAACCCGAGCGTATAGTTTCCCTCTCCCCAAGTAACACAGAAAATCTCTTCGCCCTCAGCTTAAGAGATGAAATCGTTGGCGTTACAGATTATTGTAACTTTCCACCCGAAGCTCTGAACAAGACGAAAATTGGGGGCTTTACAACGATCAACATAGAGAAGATACTTCAGCTCAACCCAGACCTAGTCGTTGCTTCATATGGTAACGGTCAGCAGAACGTTGAAACTATGAAGAATCTGGGATTGAAGGTTATTGCATTCAATCCAAAATCGATAAAGGATATCGAAAGGAATATTCTGCTTCTGGGAAAGATAACTGGAAAGGAGAGAGAAGCCATGGAAATTGTAGAATTTATGGAAAAAAAGGTTAATGAGAGCAGAAACGATTTTAAGATAAAACCAAGGGTCATGCACATCCTATGGCATGATCCGATCTGGGTGAGTGGATCTAACACCTTCATCGATGAGATAATTAAGATTGCCGGGGGAGAAAACGTCTTCTCAGATCTTGATGGATGGAAAATAGTCAGCAAAGAGGACATAATCAGCAGAAACCCCGATGTGATTCTCATCAGTTCGGGCTCCGGAATGGGTGGAAAAGGAGAGAACTACATCTACGAATGGGTCGTAAGGGAGCTTGATATAGATGCTGTTAAGAAGGGGCACGTCTATGTGATAGATGCAGACATCATTTCGCGACCTTCTTATAGAATCGTTTTCGCACTGGATAATGTCTCCACAATTCTGAGAGATGTTGCAGCTTCAAGATAAAGAAAGAGACGAAACGGAATCACAAAATTAATAATTTAAAGATCGATCTTCATCTATGGATGAAGAGGTTAAAGGTGAGGGAATTAAAAAAATTATGCTTAGTGATTCTTTTCGAAAATACCTGGGAGCTGAGGTTGAGGAATTCAGACCAGGTTATGCCAGGGTGAGGGCGGTTGTAAAAAAGGAGTTCCTCAACTTTCATGGAGTGGCACATGGAGGTTTCGTTATAAGTATTGCTGACTTCGCCTTCGCCATAGCTGGAAATGCTGACAATATCAAAAGAATGGCTCTGAATATAAACATAAACTTCTACTCTTCTGCAAAGGAGGGAGACGTGTTGATTGGAGAAGCTGAGAGAATCACAGGAGGTAAAAGGGTTGGATTCTATGAGCTCAGAGTAAGCAAGGATGACAGTAAGGAAATCATTGCAAAAGGGACAGCAATCGTTTATGGAAAGGGAGATAAGTTCATTAAAGATCATTAAAGATATTTTGAGCGGATAAAAGTTAAATCGCTTAAAAAAACCGAATGATTTATATTTTAAAAACTCGGCATAGCTTCATGCGAGTAGGTGTTATCGGAGTTGGTTGCACGAAATTTGGAGTCCTTGAGAGGACGATTCAAGAACTTGCTTTTGAGGCGGTCAAAGAAGCGGTTGAGGATGCGGGAGTGAGCCGTGAGGATATCGACATAAGTGTGGTCGGCACCTCAAATACGAGGGGCTACGAACTTATGCCGGCCGTGCCGATAAACGAATACTGCGGTTTTGCTGGAAAGGGGCCAATAAGAGTTGAGGCCGCATGCGCAACCGGGAGTGCAGCATTATACACTGCTTACTCCAGCATAGTCTCAGGAATGGCCGATATTGCCATAGCAATCGGTGTAGAGAAGATGACTGAAGTGACCACGCCAACCTCCCTTGCGGTTGGAGGTAGATCAGGTAGCTACCTGTGGGAATTCCATCAGTATGGTACTACCTTCCCTGGATACTATGCCATGCATGCCTCTGCCCATATGGCAAAATATGGCACATCCCCTGAACAGTTGGCGATGGTGGCGGTTAAAAACCACAAAAACGCTGCTAAAAATCCTAAAGCTCATTTCCCCAAAGAAATTACCCTAGAAAAAGCTGTTGCATCACGATACGTCGCATACCCCCTCAAACTCTTTGATTGCTGCCCAATAAGTGATGGGGCCAGTGCTGTGGTTCTTGCATCAGAAAACAAGATCAAGGAGCTCGGAAAAGAGGCGGTGTGGATTGAGGGTATAGGGTTCTCATCTGACACGGCAAATGTTGCGAAGAGGGGTGACTACTCGGGATTGAAGGCAACTGTTGAAGCATCAAAGATGGCTTACAAAATGGCTGGAATTGAAGATCCGCTGAAAAGTCTCGATGTCGCTTGTCTGCACGACTGCTTTACAATAGCAGAGATAATGGCTTACGAAGATCTGGGCTTCTGCAAAAAGGGTGAGGGTGGAAAGTTCGTTGAAGAAGGAAGAAGTGACTTCGGAGGAGATATACCTGTAAACACCTTTGGTGGACTCAAAGCAAAGGGCCATCCACTGGGAGCTACCGGACTCGCCATGATTTATGAAGCTGTCAAGCAGCTTCGCGAAGAGGCCGGTGAGCTGCAGGTTGATTTGAAGAATTACAAGGCTTTAACCCATAATATAGGTGGAACAGGTCATTTCGGCTGGGTTTTCATTCTGGGGGTGTGAAGATGTTTATCGAAGGTAGAGAACTCACATATAAACATAACATACCCGTTACCAAGGTTGAGAAGTACTGGAAGGGGCTTGAAGAGGGAAAGATCTATGGAACCGAATGTAAGAATTGTGGGGCGAAGTATTCCCCACCACAAGCGGATTGTAGCGTTTGCTATTCGAGCGACATGGAATGGATAGAGATAAGTGGAGAGGGAGAAGTCGTGTGCATGACCGAACAGTATTCCTTCCCGGCCGGCTTTGAATTCTTGAATGAGCCATACGTAATTGCGGTCGCAAAATTTGGGGATTTCAAGGTTATTGGATGGACCAAAGAAAAGGTTTTCGTTGGAGACAAGGTTGTGGCTGAAACGGAGAAGGATGAAACGGGTGTGTGGAAAGTCTACTTTAAGAAGGTATAAAATGGATAAGATCAAAGGCTAAAGAGGTGTTTTTATGGATCCGACAAATGTTAAGTTCGGGATAGAGGGGCCGAATTCCCCCTGGAATGCGATTTTAGATATCGCAGTCTATTGTGATGAGGTTGGGCTCGATTCATACTGGATGCCCGACCACCTAGTTGCTACTGGAGTAAAGAGATGGGACGCCATAGAGGCATGGGTCGCTTTAGGGGCTTTGGCCGTTAAAACGGAGAAGATCATGCTTACAACTGGAGTTAGCGACACGTACAGATATCATCCAGCCGTTATCGTTCAGAAGGCCAATAGCCTTGATGTGATTACCAATGGAAGAGCCATGCTTGGGTTAGGGATTGGCGAGGCGATGAACCTCGTGCCATTTGGAATCGACTACGACAAGCCAGTGGGAAGGACGATCGAAGCTGTTAAGATCATCAAGATGCTCCTCGAACAGGACTTCGTTGACTTCGAAGGAAAGTATTACAAGCTCAACAAAGCTTTCGTCCATCCAAAGCCGGTTCAACAACCCCATTATCCGATATATATAGCAGGAAGCTCACCGAGAACCATGAGGATGGTTGGGAGATATGCTGATGGTTGGCTGCCGGCCAACCTCTCCGTTGAGAAGTACGCTGAAGGAAAAGAGACTGTCATGAACGCTGCAAAGGAGGCTGGAAGAGATCCAGAAAAGCTGGACATGGCTCATTTTATGTATGGAGTTATAGCCAAGGACAAAGACGAGGCGAGAGAAAAAGCGATGCTCCCGGCAAAGCTGCTTTTGCTTACAAGACCAAGAATAATCGAGGCAATGGGATTCGAGCCACCAACCTATGACTTCGAGATGACGTTCAAGCTTGTCTTCCCCAGGGATGCCAAGGCATGGTTCGAGGCTGCGAAGCAAGTCCCGGATGAGGTCGTGGAAGCATCGCCGATAGTTTACGGAACCGCTGATGATTACATTGAGAGATTCGAGCAGTACTACAAAGTCGGCTGCCGACATTTCGTCATGAACTTCCAGGTCAGCTTCAAAGCTTTGAAGGAGTGCGTGGATTTGTATATGGATGTTGTGAAGTACTTCAGAGAGAACTACGAGTAAAATAACGAATAAATAAAAGATTATCCATTTTTTAGACAATACAACAGATCTTCTCTTCTAACTCCCTCCAGTCCGAGTTTCTCCAGAGTTCTACCCTCCTTCAGAAAATCTATCCTGCAAACCAGAGAGCCAAGCCTTATAACCGACTCGATTATTGGAGTACTGATTCCAAAAAGCTTCCCGAATTCGTAAACCGGTACGAGGCCGAAGGGGATGTCTTCGACGAAGTACCTGTCGTCCAATCCTCTGGGTCCGACAACCTGGGCTATTATCGCATCGGTGTTAAAGGGAGCTGCAAACTCTTCGCCCATGATGGAAGAGGTTTTCATGAAGGCTCTTTCGTCGTATTCCACGAGTCTAATTCCAATAGCACTTGCAACCCTCGAATACTCATCGTAAACAGCTTTGATGGCCCTCGCAACCGCAAAGGAGATGCCGTCTTTGTATAGATAGTACTCAGGAGCAGAATACTCGATAGCCCCGGTGTTCAGGAGGGATGCGATAGGATGGACTATCGGATTCGGATTGTTAAAAGCTGCTGAAAGCACTGTGTCTGCTTTTTCAAGCTCGCAGGGAGCTAGAGGTGGAAAGTCCTTGAGTTTTGAAATGATTTCATTTGTACCTCTGTCGGGCATTCCAGCAATCATGATCCTCCTCGTTCTCAGGAAAAGACTCACCAACCCCGGCTTCACGAGTCTCGTTCCGTAAGGCAGGGTGTTCGTTTCCCCAACCAAAGCCTTGATTCCCTTCTCCCTTAGCTTTCTGTAAAGAATCAACGAGCCGAAGTTGCCCGGCCAGAGGATCACAATCTTGCCATCCTCCAAGCTTTTTACGAGCAGATCGAAGAATCTTTCCTGTCCGATCGCCGGGACAACTATGTTTATCAGATCCGCGTCCATCACTTCCTCGATGTTCGTTGTGATGAGGTCTATTTCAGCAGTACCGCCTCGATAAAATTCCTTTAGATTATACTGGGGGCCGACGATATCTATTCTTCCCGTTTCCAACAAACTTTCTATATTTTTTGCAAATTCAGGCAGTTCGAACAGGTAAACCTTTTTCCCGGCAAGCTTGATGTCAGCAGCCATCGTCTGGGCTCCAGCTCCACCTCCAAGTACAGCTATGGCCATTTTCTCACCTTACCATCTAAACCCTCTACTTAAGCCCTCTCCCAGAAACTTCTTGCCCAACCAGGTTTCAGAATCCTTAATATCCCGATAGTGAAGAGCGGAATTACATGCAGGGCGAAGAATCCCCATGACATCGTTCCGTATCCCTGTGCGATCAGCGGAATAAGCCCGAAGGTTGAGAAGGAGAGTCCTATGATCAGAACTACAACTGCCATCGCAGCCCTCATCGCCGGACTAATTTCTGAGCCTTTTCTGTCCAAGAGATACGAATTTATTCTCTCGTTGATCGCATGGATCATTCCCGTGCCTGTTTCGATCAGCGTTCCAAAGAGAACGAGCATCCAGGCGCCTAGGAGAAATGTTATGCCGAGAACGCCCAATGCATACTGCGCCGGAACTTCAGCAGGAAGCACATCTGGATACAGGCCTGATACAACGAGGTAGAAAAGGAAGCCGGGCACGATGCCAATTATTGCTGCAAGAATGCCCGATGCTATCGCCTGCCTCCTCGTTTCGATGTAGTTTATAGCGAAGAGAACGGCCGGAATGACACCGAGGTTGTAGAGCGCATACTTGAAACTGTTCAAAGCCCAGATCGGCTCTACTTTGCCACTTGCAATGTTAGCGGAGATGGCTCCACCAAGCTTGCTGAAGCCGACGATGAAGAAGACTATGTAAACGAAGTACAGAACGAAAGACCACCACGAAAGGAAGGTTGCGATCACCTTGCTTCCGTAGTAGGCTAGCAATCCAACAGCGATGAGCATCACCACAACTCCCAGCATGTAAGGAATTCCGAAGGTGTCTCTGAGCACGGCTCCAGCAGCAGAGCCTATGACTGCAAGCACAAGAAGCAAAAGCAGAATATAAAGGATTTCGTAAGCCGGCCAGAACTTCCATAGCAGATTTTTGAAGAACCTTCGATAGTCGTAGGCCTTGAAAACTCTTGCAAACTCGAAGGATAAAGCGAATATCGCCGCCCACATCGGGACTGTTATCAAAAACATCCCGTAAAGCCCTCCCGTCGGCCCGCTTTTCAGGAAGAACTCTACAAGCTCTCTCCCCGTTCCGTATCCGCCCGCTATAACCACTGACTGGAAAACAACTCCCGGCAGGATGTAAACTCTGAAAAATTTCGACTCGGTTATCCATTCATAGAGGTATCTCTTAACCGACATGCAAATTGCTCAGAAGGAAACTATATAAGGAGGATTTATAACATGGTCAAAAAATTTTATAACTTAGTATGCTAACATGTAAAAAATTGATAAGTTTTATCAATTTATGAAATAATAATCTAGCCCCTCAAAAACCTCAGTAACCCATCCCTGCCCAATCCCTCTATTCCGTAGTCTTCCAAACTTCTCCCTTCCTTGAAGAAATCCCTCTGGCAGATTATCGAGCCGAGGGTTATCAAAGATTCTATAACGGGAACAGAAACACCAAACTTCTTCGCAAGTCTCCAAGCAGTGACGCAGCCGATTGGGATGTCTTCGGTGAAGTAGCGATCCTCAACGCTCAGCGGGCCCTTTATTCCCATGATCGAGGAGACTTCGTAGAAAGGAGCGATGAAAGCTTCGCGCATGATCGTGTGCTTGTGATAGAACTGCTCCTTCCGGAAACGGATGATTTCAATGCCAATTGCCTCAGCTATTCTTAAAATTTCTTCATAGTAAGCCTCTATAACCCTCACGATCGCCGGACTCATTCCATGCCTGTAGAGGGACCACTCTCCCTTCCCAACTCCAAGAACACCTTCCCTCTGCGAGACCTCCATTGCTCCAACATTCAGAATCGAGCCTGGAACGTGAACTATCGGATTTGCATTTTCCAAGCCGATAGCCATAACAGTATCCGCCTTTTCAAGCTTTGCAGTAAAAAAGAAGGGCAAGTCCTTTTGCTCCTTCAAAAACTCATTCCAGTCTTTTGATGGCAAAGCATCTCCTCTGAATCTGTAGGCTCTTATCATGCAGTCGATTTTTCCCGGCTCGATCATTCTCGTGCCATAAGGGGCGGAGATCCATCCGCCTACGATTACCTTCAATTCATCTCCAATCATCTTTCTGAACATCAGAGAGCCATAGTTGTCAGGAAAAAGGCTGATGATCATTCCGTCTTCCAAATGCGGAATCATCTTCTCGAAAAAAGCCTTGTGGCCGCTTGCAGGAATGGGGAGCAAAATAAGCTCGACTCCATCCAAAGCTTCTCCCATGTCAGTTGTAACCACATCTATTTCCGCAACCCCTTCGTTTCTGAACCACTTGAAGTTTATCTGCTCTCCTTCCAGCTCTATTTTTCTCGTTTCAAGCACCTCACCCAAACTTTTTTTCGCAAATTCCGGTAGCTCGTAAAGTCTAACTTTATAACCCTTCAAAGTAAGGTCTGCCGCCATCGTCTGGCCGACATTTCCTGCTCCCAGAACAGCAATGGGTTTCATGAGGTAGATAGGAGCCATCTGGTATTTAAATGTATAAGCTTCCTAAATCTATTTCCAACTTGATCATGTTAGAGCGGATTAAAAGCGAAGGAAAGAAATTTATAACAACAATTTACAAGGTTAATTGTGCTAAAAAAGATTGAGGTTAAGGTCACCCACCCCAACTGTTGGGCAACCCCCCTAACAAAGAAGTATCCCGGCTTATGGCTTGAGAGCGCTGGCGGATATAAATTTGGGGATGTTATATGGATCAATTTTGCGGTAAGAGTCAGGAACCACGATGTTTTAAAAAAATTCATCCATAATCTAAAATATGAATTTAAAAAGCCCGAAATCCTCGACTTCGATCTGGTTTACACACAGAAAAACTGCCTCAACATGTTCACGATGGTGGAGGCAAGTTCATCTTTCTACGAAATCGTTCTGAAAAACGAGGTTGTACCGATTGAAGCGAAGATCATAAATGGAGAGGAGTACTGGATTCTTTTCACCCAAAAGGATCGCCTTTCAAGGGTACTTCAAAAAATCTCCGATAAATCTCTGAAGATCGATGACTATAAATTTGAGATCGAGAGCATAACAAATCTCACATCTTTCAAAAGCAATATGCTAAGCAGAATTTTTGAGGAGGTGATCAACGAATTAACCCTGAGGCAGAAGGAGATTCTGATAAAGGCTTACCGAGATGGATACTACCGGTGGCCAAGGGGCAAAACGATTAAGGAGATTGCAGAGGATTTGGATTTGTCGAAGGTGACGTGCCTTCACCATCTGAGGAATGCCGAAATCAAAATTCTTGAAGCTTTCATCAAGGAAATGATAGAGAAGGAGAGGTTTTTAAATAACTTGAACTAGAAAATCTTCTGTATCTTGTCAACAGTCTTGATTCCCGTTCCTGTTAGTGGAATCAGCGAATTCTTAGCCTTAACCTTTTTAAACCCAGCATAGCCTGCTGCTGATGTGGGCTCAACCAAGAGCCCCATTCGATAAAGTTCCTTCATCGCAGAAACAAATTTCATCATTATCTACAACCAAAACATCGCCATTGCTATTTTCGATGACCACGACTTGTTCAATTCTTGGTGGATTGACTATCCTTAAGCCATCAGCAAATTCTTCTTCCCTCGTTCTGCATTCGACAACCTCTGTATTGCAAGCTCTCATTAACGCTCTTTTTCCTATGGGTGCATCGAATGGAACGTATATCCTTGCCTTAAGATTTGCGGCCGAAGCATAAGCTGAGTAAGCCAATCCCAAGCTCTTCTTCAGCCACTTTCATTGTAACTGGCAAAGTTCCGCTGCTGCTCCTCGTGACAAAGGCTGTAAGCATCGCCTCCTTCGCTCCGTTCAGGAATTTTATAATCGAAAGCTTTATCGTAGCAAGGATTCCACCGTAAACAATGAATATATGGATGAACAGGCCGATGTACAATGCTGCTACGACAATACCCAACGGCCCGAGAACCCCCGGACCCTGCTTCGCAATTATGTATGCAATCAAAGCAAATACACCAATCGGAGCGCCGATGTTATCAGGTAGAATATTACTATCCCAACTCCGATTCTTCCAAGCTTCGATGGGTGGATGCTTGCAGCTCCAACAACGAGGGAGAATAGAACTATTGGAACCACTATCATTTTCAGCAATCTTATGAAGAGATCACCGAGGGGCTTCAATACTGTTATCATTAATATAATCATCAATCTATTCTTCTATAAGTGTACTAACATATTCGATAAGTACCAAATACAAATGTACTTAATTTTTTAAAGAACATATAAATTATGTATGGGCAATATATGTAGAGGTTGGTGAATTAGCTATCGATCTCGTTAAAAAAATCCTCACTGCTTAAAACCCTAAAGGCAGGCATTCCCTTGAACTTTTTCGTTACAAACTCGTGGATTTCTTCTTTATAGGAAGCGCAGCAATCATCAAGCAGAATAACGCTGAAGTCGTTGCTTACCGCATCAAAGGCAGTTGCAAGAACGCATACATGGGTGTTTATTCCCGCGAGTGCAACGGTATCGATTCCTAACTCTCTAAGCGTTATATCAAGGTCTGTTCTGAAAAAAGCACTGAATCTTCTTTTCTCAATAACTATGTCTCCCTTCTCCGGCCTAAGTTCGTCGATAACCTCTACCCCTTCAGTCCCCCTTACTGCATGCCTTTTCATGAAGTTGAAAATCCAGTCAGACTCCAGATAGCTATCATTTGCGTAAATAACTGGAATTCCAAGTTCTCTACAGTTTTCAATTGTCCTTTTAATATTTGGGATGATCCTGAGGTGTGTCTCTTTAAAAAAGGGTTGATTTCCTTTTATCATGTCAATTATAACGAGAGCAGGTTTCATAGATTTCAAATTTTAAAAATATAGGGTTTTATAATTTTCTTTTGTCAATAACTCTCTTAGCCTTTCCTTCAAACCTTGGTAGTGATTCAGGTTCAAGAATTTCAACCTTTGGTCTTACGTTTAGGTGATTTCTCAGATGTTCAGAAACCCGCTTTTCAAGCTCACCAACCTTACCCTGACCGAAGTACTGATCCTTTACAGCTGGATTTATCTCAACTTGCACCGCCATCGTGTCTACGCCAGCCTCATCCCTTTCCAGTATAATCTGGTAATGCTCAGCAACCTCTGGTAGAAGCATCAGAGCATACTCGATCTGGCTTGGGAATACGTTAACCCCTCTAACAACGAACATATCATCGGATCTTCCGACGATCCTTTCAATTCTCGGATGGGTTCTTCCGCATGCACATTTCTCTAAGATTATAGCAGTGATGTCTCCTGTTCTCCATCGAATCATCGGCATTCCTTCCTTTCCGAGAACCGTAACAACGAGCTCGCCTTTTTCCCCCTCTCTAAGCTGTTCTCCAGTTTCGGGGTTGATGGTTTCGATGATATAGATGTCGCCCCAGAAGTGAATTCCCGCTTTTTCTTGACATTCTGTAACAACTGGCCCCCCGATCTCGGATGTGCCAAAAACGTTGATGGCATCTATTCCTGTTTTGTCCTCAATTCGCTTTCTAGTTTCCTCACTCCAGGGTTCAGCACCAAAAAATCCCATTCTGAGTTTCGTATCATTCTGAATCGAGATACCAGCTTTCTCCGCAAATTCAGCTAAGTAAATCATGTAGGATGGTGTGCATCCAATAACTGTTGATCCAAAATCTCTCATCAAATCAAGCTGTCTCTGGGTATTGCCAGATGAAATCGGGACAACGGTTGCCCCTATTTTTTCACCAGCATAGTGGAAACCGAGACCACCCGTAAAAAGGCCATAACCATAAGCAACCTGCAGCACATCATCACTTCTCATTCCCGCAGAAAACATACCTCTTGCAAGGCTCTCAGTCCACAATTCGAGATCAGCCTGAGTATAGCCTGTGACTGTAGGCTTCCCTGTTGTTCCACTTGAGGCGTGCAATCTGACTATCTGGGAAAGGGGTACTGTGAAAAGGCCAAAGGGGTAGTTGTCCCTCAAATCTTGCTTTTTGACGAAAGGGAGCTTTTGCAGGTCTTCAAGACTCTTTATATCCGATGGATCAACATTCTCCCTCTTATAAAGCTCCCTGTAGAATGGAGAATACTTGTAAGCCACCTCAACTGTTTGTCTGAGTTTCCTCAGTTGCAACTCCTTCAAATCCTTTTCTGACATCTTCTCAACAAAAGGATTCCAGTACACTTTCCACCTCCCACCACTTTGTAATTGAATTACAAAGTAAGATTATAAATAATTTATTGTTAATTTTGTAAAGTAATCTGGGTAAATTTGGAAACATTGGTAAAGAACAGACTATACCGGAATCTTCAAAATCCTACATCTGAACTCCACTTGAGCTGGTAAAGGTTTAAGTGTCTCTTCTATCTTTTTAACCCTCTCTTCATATGGTATTTTAGGAAATAGAGCATTAGCCATCGCAGGAACAAGATAAAAGTCCTTCATGAACTCTCCACTCACCTTATAGTACACGTTCAAAAGCTCACCATCGAATTTGTCTGCAAACACATCGATTTTTTCTGACGGGAAGACTTCTCTGTGCTTTAGACCGTATTTTTCTACAACCTTTTCCTCTCCGTCAAAGAAACCGATCAAATAGGAAGCGAGAACCAGACCTTTACTTTTAACAACTCTCATCGCTTCCTCAACAGCCTTTTCAGCATTTGGAATCAGAAAGAGGGACGCATTAAACATCGCCCCATCAAAGATGTCGTCTTTAAATGGGAGGTTTTCCGCATCGCCAGCTAAAACAACCTCGATTTTTTCCCTGGCAACTCTAACCATATCTGGAGAGACATCAACCCCCACAACATCCAGCTCTGGGGCAACATCCTTAATGATTCCAGTCCCGCAACCGATATCAATATAGAGCCCATTCTTAACATCTCCAAATTTAATCAGTTCTCTCGCGAGGGAGCGAAAGAAGGCATGCTTATCTTCAAATTCAACGTATTTCTTGGTGCTCTCGCTGAAGTTGTTTTTTATGAGCTTTTTGACGTTGAACCTTTTAGCACTCAAGGTTTAACCTCCACTCTAATTAGCCTCCCGCTATCGAGGGCATTATTATTACAAAATCTTCGTTCTTAAGTTTAAAGGTTTTAAGTTCATTCTGTTTTATGAGTCTTCCGTTAACAGAAAAATTGTAGAAGTATTTGTCTGAAAATTCGTCTTTAGCATTTGGGAACCTCCGCACGATCTCTTTTTTTAGCTCCTCTATCGTGATCTCTCCTTCTATCTTCAGATCCAATTCTTTACCAATTTTTCTCGCCAGCTCTGAACTGAGAATTTTGACTATCATTTACTATTCACTATTCAACTATACAACTATTCAACCATTCATTAATTATTTGCTTCTTTTCAGTGCTTCTAGATATCTATTGAGTGAGGCCCTCTTTATTTTCTGGTTTGCAATCGAAACGTCGATCCACTCAATTGCTTTAGTCGAACAGAATTTAACACACACTGGATCTCCACCACAGAGATCACACTTTATTGTTTTCCCTGAAACCGGGTCTATCAGCGCTCCTCCAAGAGGGCATGTTATAACACAGGTTCTGCACCCCAAACATCTGGAATAATCGATTACTTTCGCTCCATTCTCATCGATATATATGGCATTTACAGGACACACTAGAACGCACACAGGATCTTCACACTGCATGCAGACCGTTGGAAACTCAATTCCATTGAGTGGATCTCTTATCACCGTTATTCTCGACCTCACAGGATTGAGAACGCGTTCATGGTACAGAGAACAAACCATCTCACAATCCTTGCACCCTGTGCACTTGTCTGGATCTATAACGAAAGTCTTTGCCTTCATCACTCCACCTCCGGAAAGTTAGGTTTGGGCTCTTCAATCCCCAGCCTCTCAAGAGTTTCCTTTTTCGGATTGCCATTCTCATCCCATCCATGTTGGGCATAGTACTCCATTAGCATCTCTTCATACTTTTCAGGATCAAGCTTCCTACCTTTCATAAAGGGCAGACCCCTCTGATTTGGCTCCTTGAAGAATCTCTCGGGCGGATAATCATCTTTCTTACTCATACCATTCATGATATTGAATAACCTTTCCATCGTGTAGTTTCTCTCTCCAATCTGAATCAGCTCTTCCTTAGTGAAGTCCATTCCAGTAGCATACTTCAAAAGCGGGACGTATTCATCATACTGCGGACAGTGGGGGCAGTTGAAGGTTGACTGGAACTTGCATACTCCCAATGAATCTACTATATTGAAGTAGAGCTCGAACCACCAGACGAGGATTCCTTTGGTTTCATAGGCCGTGAAGTCGCTCTTTATCTTGTACCCTATAAGCTTCTCCAAGAAGTCTTCAGGAAGCTGGAAGAGATCTATGGCGGGTCTACTCCTCAGATGGTCAGCACCCCTAGTTGAGGTTGCTATACCTAAAGCGAAGCTTGGAACACCACGCTCATCCGTGTGAAGATCGGGATGCCCCTTAACCTGAATCGCATAGTAGAGTGAGTCCTCACCTATTTTCTTCGCAGCCTCAATGAATCCGTTAGCAAGCACGTCTCCGATTCCTTCCCTCTCCACTATCATTCTCGCCAGCTTGAGCACGGCATCCTTGTCTCCCCATTCCAACTTAAATCCAACATCCTTCTCAGTAATAATCTCCCTCTGGTAAAGCTCGAAAGCCCACGCGATCACAGCACCAAGAGAGAGATTGTCGACTCCCCATCTGTTGCATTCATCATTTCCCTTTATCACGAGATCCCAGTCGTAGCAGCCAACAAGGGTTCCAAAGCTTCCCATCATCGTGTACTCCGGACCTTCAGTCACAAGTCCAGCATATTCACCCTTTTCAATTTTGACTCTATGTCTGCAGTGCACGCTGCATCCCATACAGGCAGTATGCTTCACTATGTAGTTCTGAAGGTATTCCGCTTCCAGCGGCTCGCCTTCCTTGCCAGGAGTGTTATACTGCCAGTTCATCGTTCCAATAAATCCGGTTGTGTATGAGACATCATAGAGCAAAGGCGTTCCAAGTCTGCTAAGAGTTCTCGCCCATTTCGTGCTCAAAACCTGCTGATTCATCTGCAGAGCATATTCAATGAAGTTATCAACATCATAGATCTGTAAATCCATCATTCCCCTAGCGGCAATAGCCTTTAGATTCTTCGAACCCATTACAGCTCCGGTTCCTCCTCTGCCACCGGCATTCTTGATGTTGTTCATCACATTAGCAAAATAGACTTTGTTCTCACCAGCCTTCCCTATAACCATCGACTCAACTCTCTCATCGCCGAGCTCCTCCTTCAACGCTTTCTGGACTTCGTAAGTATCCAGACCCCACAGGTGGTTTGCCTTCCTTATCTCAACCATTCCATCGTTTACGAAAAGATAAACAGGCTCCTTTGCCTTTCCTTTTATAACCAAGTGGTCAAAACCTGCATACCTGAGCTCCGGGCCAAAAGCACCTCCCATGTTTGCATCTCCGACACCCCTAGTCATCGGTCCTTTAGTGGAGATCTGCGTTCTACCACTTCCGAGAGTCGGTAATCCTGTTAAGAACCCTGCTCCTATAACAAGGAGGTTTTCTGGATCGAACGGCTCAACCTCAGGAGTAACGTTATTGTAGATGTAATACCAGTTCAAACCCCTACCGCCGAGATGCTTTTTCCGCAGTTCTTTGGATATATTTTGGACTACAACCTTCTCCTTACTCAGATCTATAAAAGCTACCTTTCTTTGGAGCATTTTATCACCTGTCACCCAATCCTGAACCGCATCAAAACCTTAAGCCGGACCCTGAACCTTCGGTTGCTCAGGAGTCACCCAAGATATCCTCCATTTGCTTCCACAATGATTGCATTCAGCAATTTCTGCTCCTTTCTCGACTTCAAATCTTTTCCTGCAGTTCAGGCATCGAGCCTCATACTTTTCCGCCATTGGTTTAACTAAGTAAACTTCATTTATAAATCTTTCTCAAATTTGTAATTTAAAATTGGTATTTTTAAAGTACTTTGTAATTTCGACAAAAGAGGGAAACTAGATGAAGTTATTTATTAAAAAATAGATCCCAGAAGTTTCTAAATATTGATGGCCTTCTAACAAATTCTTCCTTATTTTTTACAGGTATTTTCTTCCTGATTAAAAATTGGAGTATGCCAGAAAGGCTGACATCGCTCCATGAGCCTGCAGACTGAAAACCAACGAGATATTTCCCATCAAAAAAAGCCTTTCTGTAAACTCTCTCTCTGCTGTAAACAAGACTGTCAAAGGAGTCTCCTGCTAAACCAAGAGATATAACTGGCACACTAGATTTCTTCACGACATTGACCCTTATCGAGCCCTCATGGTATGCTTCAACTCCTGCCATGTTCATCCCGGCAACCCTTCCCTGTGTCACAGCATTGGTCCAGGTTGGAATTATACAAACCTCTCCAAAGGCGTTTTCAGCCTCAGCAACATCTCCGGCAGCGTAAACGTTCTTTAAGGAAGTTTCCATTTTCCTGTTTACTAATATGCCTCTATTCACCTCAATTCTTTTAGCAAAACCTTCAATATTTGGCTTCACACCTGTGGATAGGATTACAAGATCAGTCGAAAAGGTTTCGCCCGCAACGACTCCTTTAACCCTATCCTTTCCCACAAACTCCTCAACACCAACGCCAGTTTTAAATTCGATTCCATGTCTTTTAAACTCCTCTTCAACCATCTCGCTTATTTCAGCCTCAACCAGTCCTGGTAAAATTCTATCCAGAAGTTCAAATACCATTACTTCAAGGCCAAGAACCCTTAAAGAGTACGCAACTTCAAGACCTATAGGGCCAGCTCCGATTACAGCAGCATTTTTCGAGCTTTTAACAGCATCTAAAACCTTTTTTGCATCATTAAGGGTTTGAAATGTGAAAATGTTTTCCTTATCAACACCAGGAATTGGAGGGATGAATGGCTTGGATCCGGTTGCAATGAGAAATCTGTCGAATTCAATCTCTTTTCCATCTTTGAGGAGGACTTTATTCTCATTAAAATCCTGTACCTCTCCTTCAACGAGGTTGATTTTCATTTGTTTGTAATACTCTGGATCTTTAATGTAGAGGTTACTTTCACCAATTTCACCCCCAAGATAATCTGCAAGGAAAACAGGAGAGTAAGGAACTTTTTCCTTCGAAATTATCGTTATGCTTCCCTCTTTATCGATCTCCCTTATTATTGCTGCCGCAGTTACGCCTGCTGCTCCCGCTCCAGCAATAACGTAGTCCATGAGTTGTGAAATTTCAATTGTTTAAAAAGATTTTCTCAGAGTTGTAAACTAATTGGGTTTAAAATCATACAGATCTTCTGTTTAAGATACATTTTTTAATTTTATTTTTAGGCTATTTCGGGAGTTTGAAAGGAGTTAGAGCTCTGTTCATTATTAAATCGTAAGCACTTTTTTTACCAATTATGGACTTCTTCTTTTCACTCCACACGGTTTCGGGTCTGCTTTGAGTTATAAAGATATTATCTGGAGCTGAAACATCTCTATCTACCGCCCACTCAATGTCTTGAGGCCTTCCATAATGTTTCTCAATCTTTTTCCCTATCTCTGCAAGTTTAATAACCTCATCATCAGATATGGAGGGTTCATTTTTAAGATTCTCAGGAATTTCAGCATGAGTCACTTCTCCCTTGTTCGAATCAAATACGGTCCAGTGGAGCTTTTGTGATACGGTTCGGTCGACTATCTCTATTGTAACTGTCAACAACGTGGATTTTGACATTTGCTTTCCGCTTATGGTACTCATCCCTCGCAAATTTTTTCAACACCCTATAACTCATTTGTGCTGAGGTGTTGAACTACGAAAGAACTTGTATTTGTTAAATTTGGCGGAAGTGTGATTACAGATAAAACAAAACCCTACACTGTAGATTATCCCTCTCTAAGGATGCTCTGCAACGAAGTTGCAACGGCAAGAAAGGAGGGTGGAATGAAGATTATTATCGGACATGGAGGCGGATCTTTTCCCCATACTTCGGCGGAAAAATACAAGACCCAAAATGGTCTTGTTGATGAAAACAGCACTTTTGGCTTCTGTGTTGTGGGAAAGGATGCAGCAAGACTAAACATGATCGTTATTGATGAATTTTTAAAGATTGGTGAAAGTGCATTTACATTAAAGGTTTCATCCAGTGCAATAGCTAAAAACGGTAAAATACATAGATGGGATGTCGAGCCAGTAAGATATTTGCTTGAAATGGATGTGATGCCCGTTACTTATGGTGATGTGATTTTAGACTTAGAAAAAGGATGTACCATAGTTTCTACAGAAGAAATTTTCAGATATTTAGCGAAAAAATTCAGACCAGAAAAGGTCATATTGGTATCAAAATATGTCGTTTACGATTCTGATCCTCAAAAAAACCCGAATGCAAAGAAAATTGACAAAATAGAGAGGGAAGAATTTGAGAATATTAAACTGAAACTCTCCGGCTCTCACGGCTTTGATGTGACTGGAGGTATGCTGAAAAAGGTTGAACTGGCTATGGAAATTGCAAAGCACGCTAAGCACGTAGAGATTATTTCCTCAAAACCCGGAAACTTGCTTCAAGCCATACGTGGAGAGCATGTTGGAACTATCATAAAGAACTAATTGCAACTTGCAACTTGAGAAACTCAAAATCCAGAAGTTATAGAATAGGGTGAAATGTGCTAAAAAATAAGAGACGATTAAACAAAATATAAAAGCTCTTTGAAAACATCACATCCTCATAGAAAAAATGCATTATAACTGCCTAACTGCTGGAAAAAGTCGTAGCTATTAATCCAATGGCAAGACTTATCTTAAAAAGATCTCTATCTCCGACCCACTTCCAATTGGCTTGAACTTGTCTTTCATAAGACTCATAAGTAAAAACTCGGATTTCAAGCCTGTGCAATGGCAGGATTGTAATTTTTATCATGAAGAGTCAGTTGTTTACTATATTTAAATTATTGGCGGTTAATACTTCCAAGCAATAATGGAGAATGGAGAGTTCTTACTCCCTCACTAAGGCCAAAATTCCTCCCAAAACCGTCCTGTAAGGATAGGAAAATATGAGACTCTCCTTGTAGTCGTTTTTGTAATACTCTACCAAGGCTCGATAGTCTTCATCTCTTTCTATCAGCCTTCTATTGAACTCTTCAATTAAATCCTGATTTTCTAAACCTAGCTTAACCACTTCTTTTGCGATCTCAAACCACTTTTTCGTCTTTTCTCTTACCCTTTCCAGCAGATTATCGGGCGATGAAAATCCAAAATGACAGAACGCGATTGTATTTGGAGTTAGCTGTTCTATTCTTCTAAAAGTGTTCATAACATCTTCCACACCCATCGGTGGTATTGGGGAGGTTAAGATTGGCTTTCCCTTCAAAAACATCGCTATGCTCTCCCCGGAGAGAAGAACCTTGGATTTCTCAAGGAAGTAAGAGACGTGATGCACCGCATGGCCGGGAGTATATACCACCTTTACCCTTTCCTTTCCGAGATCGATTATCTGGTTGTCCTCAACCGGAATTATCCTGTTTTCATCTATCGGCTCCGGCTTGCCATAGATGCTTGCAACATCCCCCAAAGCCTCCAGAGATGATTTCCAGAGCCTTTCAGGATCTATCAGATGCTTAGCAGCTTTTGGATGGACCAAAATTTTAGCATCGAGCTCTTTGGCGAGTATATAGGTTGCTCCAGCATGATCAACGTGAATGTGGGATAGAGCGATATAATCTATTTTATTCAATCCTAACTCATTTATAGAGTTCAAAACCTCATCAGCAATGCATGGGGGCCCTGGATCGGAGAGAAGAGCATGCTCATCATCGACCACAAAACAGGAGAGAAAGTCCCGCATACCAGCAACCAGTGTGTCAATGCAGTAAACCTTACCAATGGAAGCACAGATCATATTTTTGAAATAATAATGGAAGTTAAAATATTTTTTGAGATTTTTTGAGATTGACTTTAAAGTATTGCCCAACTTAAGTATGTCCAACACTAGCCCACAGTTGTATAACCGCCGCTTATGCTAATCGTTTGACCCGTAATGTAATCCGATTCATCAGCAGCAAAGAACAGCACACCGTTCGCTATGTCCTCTGGCTCTCCAAGTCTGCCTCTCGGGTAAGCTTTTATAAGCTTTTCCTCTCCACCGACACCCTTCAAGAAGCTCTCAACTCCTGGAGTCTTCGTAACTCCTGCTGCGATGTTATTCACCGTAACATCATACCTGGCTACCTCTTTAGCGAGAGCCTTCCCAAAAGCGATAACAGCTGCCTTTGCTCCTGAATAGACTGAAAGGAAGGGCTCTCCAATCCTGCCAGCATCGGAAACTATGTTTATGATGCGTCCATACCTCTTCTCGATCATGTCGTCGATTACTGCTTTGCAGCAATTCAGCGTCCCAATATAGCACACTCCAATGTCCTTCTGCCAGTCCTCTGGAGTTGTGTCTTTGAAGAGCTTTATCGTCCAGTAGCCAGCGTTGTTCACGAGTATATCCACGCTACCAAATTTTTGCTTTACCTCATCGACCATCTTCTGGACTTCTTCCAGCTTTGTTATATCCGCCTTAATTGCCATTGCTGCTCCACCATTCGATTCGATCTCCTTTACAACCTCATTCGCAGAGTCTAGGTTTAAATCGTTCACAACAACCTTTGCACCTTCTTTTCCAAAAGCAAGAGCAATTGCTCTCCCTATTCCCCTTCCAGCTCCAGTAACAAGAACCACTTTGTCCTTAAACTTCATTCTATCACCAAAGGCATAAACATCCGAAGCCCATAAAAAGTTAATGGTAAATGATTTGTTTTGGTGTTGGAGTTACTTTAACCGGATACTATCATATGTTATCTAGCTTTTCGGTTGCACCATGTTTCTAAAATTTAAAACCTTTAAAATCTAAAATTCTTTAAAATTTCTAAAAATATCCCCTCTCCGTAACTTTGAACCCCACATTTCTAAGAACTTCAGCGAATTCGTCGAGAGTGTTTAAGTTGGAACCGGAACTAGAGCTGAAATCATGAAACTCTCTCCCCAGCCATCTATACTTGTCTCTCGCAAGCGAATGGTAAGGCAGCAGATCAACCTTTTCAACTCCTACCTGTGAAAGCATTTTGATGAAACCGATAAAATCGTCTTTACTTTTGAAGTTGCACCCAGGAATGAAAGGAACCCTCACCACCACGTCTACTGCTGAATCGACCAACTTTTTGAGATTAGTTAATATGAGTTCGTTTCTCACACCTGTAATGACTTTGTGCCTCTCACTGAGGTAATCTTTGATATCGTAGAGAAAAAGATCAACGAAATCAATCGATTTCTCTATCGTTTTCCAGCTTGCATAGCCTGAAGTGTCAACTGCTGTGTTTATTCCTCTCTCTTTGCAAAGAGAGAGTAAACAGAGAAGAAATTCTGGTTGTGAATAAGGTTCGCCTCCAGAGAAAGTAACGCCTCCTCCGGAATGTTTGTAGAAAATCCTGTCCCTTTCAACGATATCGATCACTTCCACTGCTTCAACATCAAATCCGAAGATTTCAATCGCATTTCCATTACACACCCCCGAACATCTTCCGCATGAATCGCAGATGTTTCTATTTATCTCTATCTTTTTCGCCTCATAATTTACTCTGATTGCCTTTCTCTCACATACAGCTACGCAGTTAAGACAAAAAAGGCACTTCTCCTCCTTGTAGGCAATATCCCTTTCAAAGTTCTGTGATTCAGGATTGTGGCACCATATGCAGCGGAGAGGGCAACCTTTCAAGAAAACCGTCGTTCTTATGCCGTATCCATCATGAATCGAGAACCTTTGTATCCTGAAGATCCTTCCCAGCATGATCACCCTAACTCTATTCTCAATTTTCCATTGTTCTAGACTCTAGACAATCTAAACCTTACACGATAATCTGGCTATTATCTCATCTTGAACCGCGCTCGATAGCTCCACAAAGTAAGAACTCCAACCAGCAACCCTTACAAGCAACCACCTATAGTTTTCCGGCTGTTCCTGAGCCTTTTTTAGCACTTCGGCATCGAGAATGTTAAACTGGACATGCATACCTCCAAGCTCAACAAAGCTTTTCAACATTGCTTTTATCACGTCTCTTCCCTTTGCACCAAGAACGTCTCCGCTAAGGTGGAGAGTAAAAGATGCGCCATTGGATACCTTTTCATAGTTCAGCTTGCATGCAGATTTTATTGCTGCGGTAACGCCCTCCCTTTCAGCCCCTGTACTCGGACTTACCCCGGGATTGAGGGGTTTGCCACTCTTCCTCCCTGACGGAAGAGCTGATGTGAAGAATCCAAAGCCCACGTTTGTTGTCATCGGATAGCAGCCAGCTGTGAACCTTCCATTCCTGTAGTTGCGGTATTTGTTGACCTCATCACAGTACATCTCAAGAACCATCCTCGCGTATCTGTCTGCTGAATCAACATCGTTTCCGTATTTGGGGCTGTTTTCAAGAAGCTTATGGAGTTTATGGAGTTCATGGAGTTCATGGAGTTCCGAATTGCTGAAATCACTCTTACATGCCTCGATGACATCATCGATCGAGTATCCAGCTTTAACGGCATTTTCAATTGCTGCAAAGGAATCAGCGACATCAGCAATTCCAACCGCCTGGATTCCAGTAAAATTGTATCTAGCTCCCCCTTCGGTCACATCCATTCCTTTCTCAAAGCAGTCCTCAATGCAGAGCGATAGTAGAGGAGTTGGTTTTACCTTTGAATTGGCATACTCCAAGATGTTACACCCCGTAACAACAAGCTTGACTATGTGTGAGAGCTGCTTCCTGAAATTTTCGATGAGTTCTTCAAGAGATTTGGCCTTTTGTGTCTTCACTCCAAACTCATAACCAAACATCATATCTCTGCCTTCGTTCATCGCGTATTCCAAGGCCTTTGCAATGTTGATGAGTGCCGCATCGCTGGAGGTGAAGCTGTTGCCAAATGGGGCTATCTCAACACATCCAACAGTCGTGTAATTCCATGCATCCTCATCGCTCACTCCGGCAAATTTAAGAGCTTTAACCGCAATTTCATCGTTAAAAACGGCAATGGTGTTGCATCCACTTGCAATAGCCTCAGAAAGTCTGTTCAGAAATTCTTCAGGCGTTTTGCTGCTAATTCGCACATGAACATTTGGCTGTCTCAGTCTCAGTTTCTCCGTAATTTCAAGCATCAGAAAGGTGAGTTCATTCGTTGCATCGTTGGCATAGACTGTTCCACCTATCGTGAGGGCTTGATTGGTCGTTTGTCCGCTAAAGTACTGCTCCAGTAGAGAATCGAATGGTGGCACGATTTCATTCGTTTTTACCCAGAGATTCGCGAGGATTTCGAAGGCGAGCTTTCTGTCAATTCTGCCTCCCTTGATACCTTTAATGTAAAAAGGAAAGAGATACTGATCTATCCTTCCCATTGAAATCGCCTGCTCGTAGTTCTCCTGATGTAAAGCAGACTGAACCAGCCATAGGAATTGAACCGCCTCCCAGAAGTTTTCTGGCGGATTTCCAGGAACCTTTCTGCAGATTTCAGCTATCTTCATCAGTTCTTCTCTTCTCTGCTCATCCTCTTCTCCTTCAGCCATTTTCATTGCCAGTTTTGCGTATCTAACTCCATATTCAGTGATAGCCTGAGATACTATTTCAGATGCTTTATAAAATGCAAATTTTTCTGCATCCCATACACCCTTGCTTTCGATTTCTTCAATTCTCCTTCTACTTTCCTCCACAAACCATCTGAAGCCTTTTTTCATGATGTATGGATAATTGATGGCCACGTGTGATATCCCAGCCATCTCCGTGAGGACGAAAAGAGAGCCAGAATACAAGATCTCCATTATTCCTTGCATAAGGGGAGCTGCAAATGCTTCTATAGTTCTGTTCTGCCAGTAAGGAGCTATATCTTTAAGAAAAACTTCTGCATCCCCCTCGCTAACATTCAGCCTGTTAGTCTCTCTTGAAGGAAGGATATCGAGATCGTTTATTAGTCTTAAGCCAACCCCTTCGGGGAAGAGAATTGCCCCCGGCGGATTCGGAAGCATCGTTCCCACGATCAGCTCACCATCGAGAATCTGAATCGGAATGTTTTCGAGTATGTGTTTTAAAGCCTTGGCCTGTCTGATTATCATAGGTTCTCCTTCTGTCTGTTTCATCGACTCAGTATACAGTTTTGCTCTTTCAATGCTGAGTCTCGCGGGCCTTCTGACGTTTGAGATTAATCTTTCAACCCTTTCCATAAACAGATCACAGAATATTATTACTTAAACCTTGTCTGACATCTAATATCTCATTACTTTCTCTCAATATCTCATCGACTTGAATAAGAAATGTAAAAATCTGAAAAAATTCAGATGACGATTGATAATTACAAAATTACATTCACCAAAATTAGATCTCGAAGTATAGCTTTTCCACCTCGCCCAATGAGCTTCTATCTCCTTCCTTCACGAATCTTCCCTTGACAAGAACTGCAACCTTGTCTGCGAGATCCAGAGCCATCTTAACGTTCTGTTCAACCATCAGAATGGATACATCCATTTCATCCTTCATTTTCAAAAGCGATTCTTTGATGTTCTCGACGACTATTGGAGCAAGACCCATCGAGGGTTCGTCAAAGAGCAACAAGCTAGGCTTGGACATTAAAGCTCTGCCTATCGCAACCATCTGTTGCTCTCCACCACTTGCTCTCTTTGCGATATGATTTCTCCGCTCCTTCAGCCTTGGAAAGAGATTGTAAACTACCTCAAGCATATCATCGCTGTCTTTTCCTATCGCACCCATTTTCAGATTATCCTCAACAGTGAGATTTGGGAAAAGTTTCCTACCCTCTGGACATACAGCAACGCCTTTGGCTATTCTCTCATGGGTTTTGAGTTCGGTGAATTCCTCTCCCTTAAATTTGATGTTTCCTTCTGTTTTTACCAACCCTAGAATGGACTTGATAAGTGTCGTTTTCCCAGCTCCGTTAGGGCCTAGAATTGTGAACGTTTCACCCTCTTCGATTCCAAAATTTATGCCCTGCAAGATTTGAGCTTTGCCGTAGTACGCTCTTAAATCTTCCACCTCAAGTATAGCCATTATATCTACCCCGAATAACCAATATAAGCCTCAATAACTTTCGGATCTCTAACAACCTCCTCTGGAGTGCCTTCCTTCAGAATTCTACCCGCATTAAGACAGATTACTCTCTCCGCTTCATTAAAGAGTTCTTTGAGCTTATGCTCAATGATAACCATGGTGATCCCAAACTCCCTAAGCCTCCCTATTATCCTGTGAAGTTCAAGGCACTCTCTCGGACTTAAACCTGAGAATGGCTCGTCTAACAAGAGCATTCTTGGATTTGTTGCCATGGCGATTGCAATACCGAGCTTTCTCATTTCCCCTTGAGGCAGATCTAAAGCCTTCATATCTCTTTTGTCCCAAAGGTTGAAATCCTTTAAAATGTCTACTCCATCCGGATTAACAGCTATAATGTTCTCTAGAACCGTCATCTCACCGAATACCCTCATTATCTGAAAAGTTTTTACGAGTCCGAGCTTCACAATTTTGCTTGGCCTTTTACCCGTAATGTCAACATCCCTGAATATAACTTTCCCAGAGGTTGGCTTCATTTCTCCAGAAATTACGTTAAAAAGGGTCGTTTTTCCAGCTCCATTTGGACCTATAATGCCCAATGTTTCCTCCTTTTTGACTTCAAGGCTGACGTTGTCAACAGCGACAAGCTCTCCAAACTTTTTCGTGACGTTCTCAACCTTCATTATTGCCATTAATGTCTGTTAAATAGTCGGAATATTTAAGTATTACTTAAATTATTTACTATTGATGATGAAAAAATTGCTAATATTGGTGTTTGTAGGACTGCTGTTGTTCGGATGTGCCCAACCAGCTCCAAAGCCCACACCAACTCCCACACCTACTGCAACGCCAGCAGCAACACCCACACCAACACCCAAGCCAACACCCACACCAACCCCACCACCATTTGGTGGCAAAAAGGAAGTTGTTATAGGAGTTCTAGGACCAATGGCATTGCCTGAAGGTACAGCCGAAGAGAAAGGTGCAAAACTCGCCGCTGAAGAGATAAACAAGCAGGGAGGAATCCTTGGATTGCAAGTGAAGGTTGTTGTTGGAGATACGAAGCTCAATCCAGATGCTGCTGCTTCAGAAATGAGAAGACTCGCAACCGTTGAGCATGCAGATATGGTTACCGGGGGCTTTTCAAGTGGTGTAATGATGTCAATCATGGAAGCAGTTGCCGAGACAAAAACAGTATTCTTAGGCGATGCTTCTTCTCCAGCTCATCCGGCAAAGGTGGCTGAGAATTATGATAAGTACAAGTATTGGTTCAGAATAAGCCAAAACAATGGTTCAACATTTGCATGGGACCTTGCTGATATGATAGACTTCCTCCGTGACAAGGGTGTAAAGGTCGATAAGGTTTATATAATCAGAGACGAGCACGTGTGGACGGATGCTGTCATGAAGGGACTTACCCCACTTCTCGAAGAGAGAAATGTTGAGATAGTTGCCGACAAGAAGGTTGGAAGGGGATTCACTGAGTACGAAACTCTACTGCTGGATGCCAAAGCAAGAGGAGCAGATGTGATAATGCCGATTCTCGCTATAGCAGGAACTGGAGACGTTCTCGCAAAGGCATGGGGAGAACTGCAGATTCCCGCCTTGCTTGCCGGTCATGATCTCGCTGCCATCGACTACCAGTTCTATGATAAAACAAACGGAATGGCCAATTACGAGATATTCATCGCAGATGGTGGAGCTCTCGTAACGTCTCCACCAACAGACATGTGTGCTAAATTCGTAGAAGCGTATAAAGCAAAATACGGCCACTACCCAGAATCCCACCAAGCTTATGGAGCTTATGATGCTGTCTATGCCTACAAGATTGCTGTAGAAGAAGCGTACAAGGCTGGAGAGAAGAACCCATTTGACCCAGAAGTGGTTGTGAAATACCTCGAGAAACATGACACAAAGAATCCGCTTGTTCTAACGAGGACGATTGCCTGGCACAAGAACCATGCCCTTGCATGGGGAGATGATTTCGTAAGAAATTGGGTATCGCAGTGGCAGGACGGAAAGCAGTACATAATCCATCCATCAAAGGTTGCGAAAAGTGAACTAAAGCTTCCACCCTGGTTGTAGTAAATCTTTCTGTCTTTTTTTATTTTTAACTAAGTGTTTCATTTTTTGTAGTATTTCCTTACATCTTTAAATTTGATTTAAAAAAGTGGTTTAATTTGTCAAACATTAGCAAGGTAATTAATTCTTAATAATATTAATTCCACTTTTTTAATTATTTTAAACTGTCAAAAGTTTTTATTTTTTGTCAATCCTGCTGAGGTGATTTTGTTGAACCTACAAATTCTTAACGATTTTCCGAAATTTTTTTATTTAATTGTTACAGTTTACAGACATATGATTGACGTCTTGCTGAGGGTACTGATATATGGTGCCGTTGTAAGCGGGATCTGGGCCTTAGCTGCATCGGGTTTTTCGCTTATCTTTGGTGTTGCAAGGATTCTGAACTTTTCACATGGGGTTTTTTTCGTTCTTGGTGCATATATCAGCATTGTTTTGATTAAAAACCTTGGAGTAAACCTTTTTGTTTCTTATGTGTTAGCTGTGCTTCTTGTTGGTTTGATTGGCATAGTCGCCTATAAGTTGATGATGTCCCCCATAAGGGAACATGAAGTTATGGTTATAATCGTAACCCTAGCTTTCGCCCTCCTAGTTGAACAGATATTACTGATCATCTTTGGTGAGCATGGCATATCAGTTCCTTCTTTCGTAAGAGGGGTTGTTGAGATTGCCGGAGTTCCAGTAACGATGAAAAGAGTAATGGCGTTTCTGTCAGCGATCGTGGTTATAATCCTATTAGAATACTTCATAAACAGAACAAGAACTGGAAAGATGATTTCAGCTGCATCACAGGATCCTGAGGCTGCAATGATAGTCGGAATGAACGTTGAGAGGCTTTTCGTAATAACAATGTTCATCTCAGCCTCGCTTGCTGCCTTTGGAGGTTTGCTCTACGGTCAGGTTTTCGCTGCAAATCCGATATTCGCTGTAAAATCATTGATCTTTGCCTTTGCCATCGTAATTCTTGGTGGTTTGGGAAGTGTTAGGGGGAGCATAGTAGCATCCTTCATTGTAGGCTACATTCTAACGGCCACAATCACAACCTTCGGTGCTAGATGGGGTGAATTTGCTGTTCTTATAACAATAATAGCAATTCTTATTTTCAGGCCAACAGGACTCTTTGGGGTGGAAGAATGAGAGTCAATACTACGAAAATGAGAAATCTACAAACAAGAGATGCGAAAGATCCAAGGATATTTGTTGCAATCATTATCTTGATACTTGCTTTTGTTGCACCCTTTTTTGTGCCAGGAGCTTTTATATACCTCATAGGCCTGACTTATCTCTTCATAATTCTCGCCATAAGCTGGGACGTGATCGTAGGCTATACTGGACAAGTAAATCTCGGACATACGGTTTTCGTTGGCATCGGAGCGTACACAACCGCTTTATTGCAGGTTCCATCGAGATTTGAGGGTTCGTTCCTTTCATTCATGGCCGGAATCCCCCCTCTGCCAATCTTCCTCACAATCCTGATCGGAGGTTTAATGGCCGCTTTCGTTGGTTTTGTGATTGGAGTTATAACTCTCAGACTTAAAGGATACTACTTCGCACTCGTCACAGCTGTGCTTCCCCTCGTTTTCATACAGTTCCTCTATGTATGGAGTGATATTCTGGGAGGAGAAGAGGGATTCTCTGTAGGACTCGAAAAGGCCTTGGCTCCAGATCCAACAGGCAGATATTACATCGCCCTTTTCCTGCTCGTCATATCGATAGCCATCTTATACATAATTTTAAGAAGCTCAATTGGCTACAAGTTCAGGGCTATTCGGGATGATGAGGTTTTGGCTGAGTCTGTGGGAATTGACATAGTTAGGTACAAGGTTCTTTCTTTTGTTATAAGCTCTTTCTTTGCCGGGCTTGCGGGTGCAGCAATAATCCATTACAGAATAACGATAGGCCCTGATGTGTTTGATATACCCCTGATGTTGCTGATAATCCTCGCAACCGTTATCGGTGGACTCGGGACACTTTTCGGGCCTGTTCTCGGAGGATTTCTTATCTTCCTCGCTAAAAACTGGTGGTTAAAAGGTGTGGCAGAGCATATCGGTGAATTTCTACCGTTAAACGATGAGGCTATCCTCTACATTATCCTGATAATTGTTGCAATCCGCGCCCCCCACGGAATCTGGAGTTACCTGAAAAAACTCATCGAAATGGTAAGAGTTAAATCGGGCTAAAGCAAACTAAACCAAAAATTTGTTTAAATTTTTAAAATTATTTTAAAGATTCGATAAAAGCTTCAACCTGAGTTTTGGCCCTTTCCAGAGGCATTATCCTTGGATCACATTGCGGTGCTTCAAGGATGAGGCTTGGAAGACCCAATTCCTCCTGAAGAGTATCAGCCAGAGGTCTAATTATCATAGAGGTGATTCTGCAACCGGTGTTTTCAAGGAGTAAAGCTCCATCCAAATCCGCTTTTCTTGCATTTTCAATAACACCATCCATCAGGTCATAGGTTGAATTTGTGAAGTGCATGGATCTTCTGACCATGCTTTCAAATGGCTTTTTGGAATCGCACAGATGTAGAGAAGCATTTACGTAAAGATTCACTGGAAAAGTTGCTCCTAACATCTCACAGTATTCGTAAAGCGAGAGGGAATGCCAAGGCATGATACCAAAGGTTAAGAGTCTGAACTTTTCCTCAGGAACCACTCCTTCCTTTCTTTTCACCCTTCCCTTTATCATTTCATAGCCTTTTTCTGCAAATTCCAAGGCATAATTGCTTCCAAGAACGAAGAAAGCCAGGAAAACGAGGTCTGCTATCTCCCTCTGACTTCCGGGAGTGGGTTTGGACATCATAAGTTTTGCTACCTCTATCAAGAGTTTGGATGTTTTTTCAGAGGTTTCAAATACGCTTTTGAACTTTTCATCGCTCAACGGTATTTTCGTCACCTTTTCCATAAATTCCAGCAGTCCCTTTAGTTTGGAAATGGAGTACTCTATGTAAAGCTCTTCAACCATTTCTGGGATCTTTGTCAGTTCATCAACGTAGCCAAGGGCATCGGAAGTCCAGAAGGGGTAATTTATCGTGTATTTCGGGATCCCGTACTTTCTAGCAAAAACCTCCGTCATTTCATGATGGGCAACACATAATGCTCTAGTATCTACAATGAAATCCGGTTTCGGCATGAGAGGTTTGGTTGCTTTTTCTGGCTCCTCTATCATTCCAACCGTGGTTTTGAAGTAATCACAAAGAAAGTGACCATAGCCTTTACTAATGCTAGCATCGATAAGGTCGACTGATGAGCCACGAGCTGCACAATAGGCAGAATACTGCTCTGGATAAGCAGGAACGACGTCAAAGATGTAGATGATTTCGGATGGATGGAAGGAGAAAAACCAACCTACAGGCCTGCCTTGCTTTAAAAGACTATCTTGTCTGGCGAGATGCTTTTTGAAGAGATCACGATAGAGATTTTTATAACCCAAAGGATTCCATTCTTGAAGTTCCATCATATCACCTTTCTACCAATCACCCGTACGACTCCACAAAAGCCTCAACTCTCGTCTTCAGTTGCTCAGTTGGATATGGGGTATCCAGATCGAGAACAAGTGTTGGGATATCGGTAAACTCCTGGAGGATGAATGGGCATTGATGGCCACATATCTCGCAACCCCTATCCTTTAAAAGCACGATGGCATTAGCTCTGCTTTCTCCTATCCTTTCCATGATGAAATTCAATCTGTCCTCGATAGACAGATGTTCGAGTCTGGCTGTAAGAACGCAAGCTGATTGAGTGAGATACCTCCTTGCCAGATCTCTCAGAGTTCTTCCGCCTACATTACCTATATAATATCCAGAAGATGTGCAAAGATCATCCGAAACAACTATTCCACCGAGATCCTCAATCATCTTCACGATCTCCACATCGTAGAAGTCCGTACCTGAAAGGTGTATTCTGAGCTTGTAATCTTTGTAACCCTCTGAATCATTCACTTTTTCCAGTATGTCTTCGAGATGCTCGATTAACTCTTCCTTAAGCATGCTCGTGCTTGCGAGTAAAATCTTAAGCCACTCCTCACCTGAAACTTTCGGCTCATCCTCCCATCTCAGCCTCGAAAGATCGTTTAGTAGATCCCTGAATCTGTTATAGATTTCGATAGACTCCCCAAGCTTTTCTTCGCTGAATTCGGTATTGAAGAAGGATTCAAATTTTTCTACAAACCTCTTCAGCTCCTTTTCAAAGAATTCAATGGAACTCTTATCCCTCACATACGGAATCTGGATCAGATAGGAGAACCCTGGCTTGAGATAAAAGCTGTAAGCAGAAAAAAGATGGGTTTTCGTGTCGTCGGATGTCATCCCAACTATACCATCGAGGAAATCGAATTCTCTTCTGAGCCCATCTTCCATAAGCCTCTTCGAATAGAGGCAAAGCCATGTGGGGATCTTCGCACTTGCAAGCTCTGTGGACTTTGCCAGTCCAAGCAATCTAACAGGAACAGCTCCCATAGAATGAATTATCTCCTCAGGAACGTTATTGCAGAGCGAAGCTATGATTTTCTTTCCATTCTCTTTGTATTTTCTAAGCAAGCTTCGGGTAAGAAAAAAATTGTATAGAGCATCGATCTTCTCAACTTTCTCAATCTTTTCCATCCTATCTACCTTTTTTGCCAGCATTCTTTAGCCTTTTGCCTTCTTCAGCTCCTCTTCTTTAAGAACCCTTCTCAGAATCTTACCCACTGGAGACTTCGGCAGCTCTTCCCTGAACTCGATGATCCTTGGAACCTTATACTTTGCAAGATGCTGTTTTGTGAACTCTATTATCTCTTCTTCGCTGGCCGTTTCCCCTTCTTTTAGAACAATGAACGCCTTAACGTTTTCACCCCTATAAGGATCCGGCACTCCAATTACTGCGCATTCCTTGACTTTAGGATGGGTATAAAGCACTTGTTCAACCTCAGCTGGATAGATGTTGTAGCCTCCGGCGATGATCATGTCCTTTTTCCTGTCTACAATGTAAACATAGCCATCCTCATCCATGTACCCTATATCACCTGTGTAAAGCCAACCATCCCTTATGCTCTCTTTAGTTCTTTCAGGATCATTCCAGTACTCTTTTATTATCTTCTTGCTTCTGAGTACTATCTCCCCAACATTCTCCTCCCCTAGGGGTAGATGCTCGCCGGTGTTGCTGTCAGTTATCTTGATTTCAACCGATGGCACTGGTAAGCCTGCACTTCCAACTTTTATGATCCCATGCACGGGATTACTCGTTCCGATTATCGCAGCTTCAGTCAAACCCCACTGCTCTATAACAGTGCAATCGGGCATCAACTCCTTAACCTTATGCAATAATTCAATTGGAACGGGAGCTGATCCAACGCTTATAACTCTCACCGACGACAAATCGAAGCTTTTGACCCTCGGATGGTTAACGAGGGCAACAAGATGAGTTGGAACACAATGGATCTGGCTTATGCGGTAGGTTTCTATGGCCTTAAGCAGATCTCCGGGATCGAAATACGGAAAGAGGACCACCGTACATGCATTGTAAAATATGTTCATGTTCGAATTCCAGATTCCATTCCCGTGAAACATTGGCATTAAGCCAGAAAAAACATCTTTCTCCTTCTTAACATCAAGCATTATGGAGAATATCTCTGCATCGATCATTATGTTCCTGTGGGTGTAGACAGCCCCCTTAGGCAATCCGGTCGTGCCACCGGTATAGGTTAGCGATGCAACATCGTTTAACCCAGCCTGAATTTCCGGAGGTTTAGCAGAACTTTTAAGAAGATCTGTAAAGAGATGAACTCCTTCTTTCTCCCTAAGAACCTTTTCATTTCTGAATTCAATAAATCTTTGTGAAGATTTCGGAAGGAAATCTCTAAGACTTGTAACTATAACATGTTCCAGCCCGGTTTTGTCTCTAATAGCTTCAACCCTATCATACATCACGTCAAGAGTAACTATGGCCTTTGCACCAGCATGGTTGAGCTGATATTCCAGCTCCCTCGGTGTGTACATCACGTTTGTATGGACGGAGATCATTCCATTCGTAAGACAGGCAAAGTAGCCGATGTTGAACTGCGGACAATTCGGCATGAAAAAGGAGACTCTATCTCCTTTTCCCATACCAAGCTCTTTAAAGGCATTTGCGAGTCTGCAAACGTTCTCATAAAACTCTGAATACGTCAAAACGTTTCCATAAAAGACTATTGCATCTTTATCGGGATATTCCTGTGCAATCCTCCTGAGCACCTCTGGAGGGGTTTCTCTAGGCTCTTCAATATCCTCTGGCCAGCCTATATAAGGATACCACCTCTTCCAAGGTTTCGTTTCCATGGGATACCTCTCCTGCATGATTTATTGTTATATACTCGAATAGATAATTTTTTTGATTTTGATTCGATTTCAACTTAATTTCAACTCAATAGAGTCATTCGAAATCAATCAGAACTTTGAGCACATCAGGATCCTTGCTTTCAACAAGTCTGAATCCTTTTTCAATGTCATCGAACTTGAATCTATGGGAGATGAGCTTTGTGGGATCTACCCTTCCATTCTCAATTAGCCTAAGCATCCTCGTAAGTCTCTCTCTTCCACCAGGACTCATTATTGTGGTAATCGTTTTTTCGGCCATTCCGCCACCCCAAGCCTCAACTGGAATGTTCACGTATTCTCTACCTCCATGGTATCCGATATTAGAGATCGTACCTCCTGGTCTTGTAACCTTGACACAACTCTCAAAGGTTATCTGAGTTCCAACAGCCTCGATGGCGGAATCTATTCCCAAACCACCCTCACTTAGTGAGATTATCTTTTCAACCGGATCTTCTTCTTTAAAATCTATTACCACATCTGCACCATAGTATTTTGCGAGCTCTTTCCTCTTTGGTATCGTTTCAACGGCTATAACAAGCCCAGCACCGAGTAATCTGCACCCTCTTACACACATTAAACCTATAGGCCCAGCCCCAAAAACAGCTACAATGCCTCCAGGCGGTATATGAGCGTTTTCAGCTCCTCCAATTCCAGTTGTGACTATATCTCCTGCAAAGACCGCTGCTTCATCAGCAACAGAATCAGGTATATGAGCAAGATTTCCGTCAGCTTGAGTCACCAAAAAGTACTCTGCAAATACACCGTCCCTCTTTAGTTCAAATTCGTGCCCTCCCATTGGTCCTCCCGCATGAGATGAATGACCTGTCTGAGAAATTGGATCAAGCCAGTTTGGTGTCTTACCCCCTAAAGCAACTCTATCCCCAGGCTTGAATACCTTAACATGTGATCCAACCTTCTCTACAATTCCAACAGCCTCATGACCAAGGGTGACATTTTTCTTATCAAGCATCGCCTTTACCCTTCCATGAACTTCGTGGATGTTAGAGGTACAGATCAAAGCCTTTGTTGTCCTTATAAGGGCATCGTATGGTCCTGGCTCTGGAATGGGCTTGTCTATGAACCCTACTTCCCCTACCTTTTTCATAACAAACGCTTTCATCATTTTTACATTATCTATAATGTTATATAAATTTTTTTAATGATATGCTATAGCATATCAAACTTTTTTGAAAAAAATATACATATAAAAAATTAAACATAATCACAGTTCACAAAAACATATGCGGGATTTTTAGATGTATCTTCAGTTTTTAAGAAAGGAAAAGAAAAAATTAGTGATCTTAGGACTTGAGCATTTCTATCAGCTTTGGAACAACTTGGTATAGATCTCCTATAACCCCATAGTCTGCATGCTCGAAAATCGGAGCTTTCGGATCGTTGTTCACCACCATTATTATCTTCGAGTTTCTTATGCCAGCCACGTGCTGGATCTGTCCCGAGACACCGATCCCAACATAGAGCTTCGGTTTTATTGGAATACCCGACATTCCGACCCAGGTTGGGGCCCAATGAAGGTCGGCTGAAAGCGGTCTGGTAACACCGACAACTCCACCCAAGATTTTTGCAAGTTCTTCAATAAGTGAAAGATCTTCTTTCTTCCTCACCCCTCTCCCTGCCACAACAACAACGTCAGCGTCTTCAAGCCCCACTCCTGCTTCCTTCTTTTTAACCTCTAAGACCTCTATAGAAGATTTGACGTCCACATTTATCTTCTCGACTTCTCCATTCTTTGACTCCTCTGCGGGTGTGAAGAACCCGGGTTTAACACAAGCAATCTTCGGGGAGGCTACTTTTGTAAAAAGCTTCCTCCCCACTCTAACTTCTGCAACTGCAACTCCGCCAAAGGCGCTCCTTAACACTATTAGACCTTCCTCGGTAACCTTAAGCTCAGATACCTCCGTTACAGATGGTTCGCCCAACTTCACAGAAAGTATGGCAGCTAAAGCATTACCCTTGTGAGTTCCTCCAATAAGCAGAACTTGTGGATCCGATGCTTTCACGATACTGTGTAGTGCTTCAGCATACTCTTTTGGCTTGTACTCTCCAAGCTGTGAAGAATCAACGAAGAATGCTTTGTCTGTGTACTTCGCAGCCTTTTCTGCATCTTCCTTAGAACCGATGACAGCAGAAGTTATTTTGCTTGCGTTTAATTGTACAGCAGCCGTAACAAGCTCTTTGAAGAGCTTTTCATTTTCCGAATAAACCATTACCTCCATGATATCACCCTAGAGAATGTTCTCCTTCCTCAACTCATCAAGGATTTTCTTTATCTCGTCTTCCATCTTCGATGGGTCGGTGGCCTCAACGACCATGTTCTTCCTTTCGACCTTTGGCATCGTCACCTTCCTCACTTCAAGCTCCGTTACAATATCGATTCCAAGATCTTTGATATAGAAATCTGTGAACTGTTTCCTAGAGGCTTTAAGGATGGCGGAAAGTGTCGGAATCCTTGGTTCGTTTATCTCAAGTGAGACTGAAACAACCGATGGGAGAGGAGCTTTGTACTTGTAAATTGCCTCTCCAAGATCGCATTCAGCGACTAACTCACCGTTAACCGATAGCGAAATGGCATTAGGGAAGAATGGTAAATCCAGCAAGGCAGCAACTTTCGCAGGAATCTGCCAGCTATAGCCATCGGTTGATGCTGCTCCAGCGAGGATTAGGTCGAAATTTCCGATCTTTTTTATAGCCTCCACAATTATTTTAGCTGTCAAATCTGAATCCGCTTTATCAAGTTTCATGTCAGTAACAACGAATGCCTCATCCGCTCCCATTGCGTAGATTTCCTTGACCACATCTCTAGTCTCAGGAGGGCCTACACTAACAGTTTTAACAGTCCCCCCAACTTTTTCTTTGATCCTCAGAGCTTCTTCAAGCGCCCTTCTGTCCATGTCACTCATTTTCCTTGGAGCTCCAGCAAGCATCGGTTCTCCTGTCTTAGGATCGAATTTGAGCTGTTGTACATCGTATGATTGTTTGACGCAGACTATGATGTCCATCCGTCTTCACCTTTTTGATTAAACTACCGGATAAACTCTTTACCGATCAGATCTCTTGCAATGATAACCTTCATTATGTTCTGAGCCCCTTCAGCCCCGATAACATAGGAGAACGGCCCAAGCCAGGCTCTGAAAATCGGAGCTTCCTTTGTGAATGCATAAGCTCCATACCATTTCATTACCTCTTCTGCCAGATCAACGCATGTCTCTGGCCCATAGTTCTTTGCTAAGGCAACCGGCACGTTCAAATCCTTGGGGTTCAGGCTTGGATCCTTCTCCATGTATATCTTGTCTGCCAGTCTCGAAGCTCTGTAAACGAAGTAGCGAGCAGCTTCCCATCTCGCATAGAGTTCTGCGAACTTGAAGCTTACTCCCTGGAAGGACGAGATGTTTCTGCCGAAAAGCTTCCTGCTCCTGAACCATTCAACCGCTCTCTCGAGCAGCCATCGGGCAGCCCCTATTGTAGCTGCAGCAACAACTATTCTTGCCAAGTTGAATCCTTCCATCACGTGGTAGAAGCCTTTGTTTTCCTCACCGATGAGGTATTTCGCTTCGAGTTCGAAGTCGTTCATTATGAAGCCGCCTGTAGTCAATCCATGTCTTCCGATGTCCTCATAGAGAGTTGGATTCCAACCTTCCTTGAGTTCTCCGTTCTTTCTAGCCAAGAAAGCGAAGGCTGAAAGACCCTGGTGTCCTTCTCCTCCAGTTCTCGCTATAAGGAACCACCCTCCACCCCAGGGGAGTTTCTGCACTTCTCCAACTCCGCTGATATAAGCTTTCTCTCCGTTGAAAACGTAGACGTCTCCCTTCTTGGTTGCAGTTGTTCTTATGCCTGCAACATCAGAACCTCCTTGCGGCTCGGTTGAGGCTATTCCAAAGAAGGCATTTCCCCTTGCAACCTCTGGCAAAATTTCCTGGCACACTTCTTCGCTGCCAAAAAGCTCTAAGGCGAAGGGCCAGCCGTTGTTCAGCAATGCATAGACGGCTAATGCAACAGATGGATCTGAATAGGCAATTTCTTCAGTTGCTATGGTTGCCATGGTATAGGTTCCTCCTTGTCCTCCGTATTCTTCGCTGCATGGGATGCAGAACAATCCCTGTTGACCCATCTTTTTGATTAGATCGAGAGGCATGTTCATCGGATCCTTTTCAGCAGCCTTATCAACTTCAATCCAGTTGGGTTCGATATACTTCTCACAGAATTCTCTCACCATCTGCCTAAAGAGCTCTTCCTCCTTCGAAAAGGTTATTATTGGGTCTTTCGGATACTCCAAAATTCTCTCCATCTCAAACCACCTCAAAATTTGCTAAATTTACTTTGAATCTTTCATACAGCCTAATTCTTAAACCTTTCGGAATTTTAAAAAAATTAATCGGGCAAAAATTTTTTGAGGTATGCATTCTCTCACCCATATTGATAGTGTGCCCCAAAACCTCCTTTGGGGTAGTTCCAGTCCAGATCTTGCGGACAGGCTATCCTACATGTCCCGCACTCAAGACAGCCCTCGTAATTAAATTTGATCTCGCCGTCTTCTTCAGTATACAGTTTGGCTGGACATACGAAAAGACAGTATCTAAGCTTGCATTCTTTACATACTTCTTCCTTCACTTTTATGTGAGCTTCACTGTCTATAGTGAAGGCTACTAAGCCCAGTCTTGCTTCAATTGATAGTTTTTCACCTGGTTTTTCACCTGGTTTTTCACCTGGTTTTTCCTTTTCACCTAGTTTTTCGCCCACATCTACATCACTCATAAATTCCTCACCGCCGAAATAACATCCCTTATCAACGTAAAGAGAGAAAGCCTGCCCTTCATTTTCTCTCTTAAAATTGGATACACCTTTCTGGAACTCTCTCCAACTGTATACGCTTCTTTCAAAATCTCACAGAGGATTTGTGGATAGGTTTCGTAGAATCTAAGATTTCCCAGCAAAGTTGAGGTTCTCTTGAATGTCTCCAGTTCGCTGAGTACAATCGAATTTTTAAGCTTTTCCTCATAAGCTTTAAGACTTGTTCTTGAAAAGTCTCCAGCCTCATGAGCTTCCTTTACTGTTTCTGCCGCAATCAAACCAGAGAGAAAAGCCAAGTCTACGCCTCTAATCGTTATCCCTCTGTTTAGCACGAAGCCAGCCACGTCTCCGGCGAGTAAGATTCCATTGCCTGCAAGATTCCTTGGAATTCCGTTAAAACCTTCTTCAGGCACCAGATGTGCTGAATACTCAATTGGACTTCCTTCCTTAAGCAGTCGGGCAACAAAAGGATGATTTCTGAAGTCCTCTACAATATCATAAATTGGTATCTGCTTGGCGATAGCACTGTCAACTCTCACCACAACTCCTAAGGAAATTGTATCTCTATTCGTGTAGAGGAAGCCTCCCCCCAACCCATAGCTGCTTGGATATCCCAAAAAGAGGTTTGCAACACCTTCTCCCTCGTTGAGCTGAAAGATGTCATTGATCTTGTCTTCAGATATTTTTATCACCTCTTTAACCCCAACTGCCACCTGATTTGGTTTCCAGTCATCTCTCAGCCCTGCTTTTCTCGCTAAAATTGGGTTAATTCCCTCTGCATCGATTACAACATCAGCATAAAGTTTTTCATCTCCAGCTACAATTCCTTTGACCGTTCCATCTTCCATAATGAGATCGTCAACCTTTATCCCTGGAATTACGAGTCCTCCTGCCTCCTCAACTTTTTTGCCAAGCCATTCATTGAATTTTGAGAGAATCGAAATGAAACTATCGTTAGGAGAGAAATCAGAGAAAAGCTCCAACGTCACAGCATCATCGCTGTTCATCAGCGTTAGTCTTTCCTTTTTTACCCACCTCTCGATTGGAGCTTCTTTCCTGAATTCAGGAATTTCCTTTTCGAAGATATGACTATATATCCTACCTCCATAAACGTTTTTCGCTCCTATTCTTTGACCTCTTTCAAGTAAGACGATGTTGAGTCCATTTTTTGCAAGTCTGTAGGCAGCCCCTAAGCCAGCTGCTCCAGCTCCAACAACGATTGCATCAAATTTTTCCTCCATTTGAACCACGTTAAGTTTTTGCACTATTTTAGAGATTCACCATATATAATTTTTGCTGATTTTTCTTCCAATGTAAACTGATATTTTTATAGATGCTTTACAAAACTCGAATTCAAAAACGTAATTGAGCCTAATGATATGGATAATATTATTGATGTTTTCAATAATTCTCAAAGATTAAAATATAAATTAATCATACTTTTTGTACATAATCATTGAAAATAAAGAAATAAATATATATTACTGAATATATGCCTTCACTTTAGTATCATCTTATAAAAATCAAATACCAAAGTAGGCGGACTTAACATGTGGATTGTCCATTAACTCCTCTCCACTCCCTTGAAATGCTACCGAACCATTTTCAATCACATATCCTCTGTCTACAATCGGAAGAATTGGCCTTGCATATTGTTCCGAAATTAGAACGGTTATTCCCGCTTCATCTCGTATCTCCTCTATCGCTTTTACCAATCTTTGTTGGATGGATGGGGCCAAGCCTAATAAAGGCTCATCTAACAAAAGGAGTTTTGGTTTAGCCATTAATGCTCTACCTATGGCAAGCATCTGCTGCTCACCACCGCTCAAAAATCCTGCTGGCATGTTTCGGCGATCATTTAATTCAGGAAAGAGTTTAAATACATAATTAATCGTCTCTGCTGTCTCCGATCTGTTTCTCAAATATCCACCTATTTTGAGATTTTCAATTGTTGAACTCTCTGGAAAAACTCTCCTCCGTTCAGGACACAATACAATACCCTCTTTAGCCCTTTTACTTGGTTTCTCAAAAGTAATTTCTTTTCCCTTAAAAAGGATTTTACCCAGAATCGTTATTCTTTCCCCACCTCTCATCTCCTCTTTCTTTTTTACATCAAGGATGATGCCTGAAATAGTATACATTAATGTGGATTTTCCCGCTCCATTTGATCCAAACACACCTACAATCTCACCTTCTTCAACGCTTAAAGAGACGTTATTGACCCCGAGTGCATTCTCATAAAACACCATTAACTCCTTTACTTCAAGCATCAAACCACCTCAGTACCGAGATAAGCTTCCTTAACCCTTTCGTTTTCTACTATTTCATCTGGTTTACCTTCTGCTATCTTTGAGCCGTATTCAAGCACTATCACACGATCTGCGATTCTAAAAAGTTCTCTAAGCCTGTGTTCTACCATGACCAATGTTATGCCACCCATCTGTAGTTTTTCAAGAATTGGTACCATACTTGCAACTTCAGCAGCACTCAAACCTGAAAAAATCTCATCTGTGATCAATATCTCGGGCTTCAACGCTAGACATCTCGCTAACTCGAGTCTTTTTATGTATCCATGAGGTAATGCTGCAGCAGCCTTATAAGGAATTGGGGAATCCCTTTCAAATCCAACATCTTCCATTAAATCCAAAGCCACATGATCTCTGTCTCCAAACTTACTTTCAGCAAACCTTCTCGATCTTGAAGAATATAGAGGAATTATTAGGTTCTTAAAAGCAGGTAAATGGTAAAACGGTCTAACGTTTTGAAAAGTTCTTGCTATTCCAAGATTTGCTATTTTGTATGGTGGTAACCCTGTAATTTTTTCATTTTTAAAAATCACATCCCCAGAGTTCGGTTTTAAGAACCCAGTTATGACATTAACAAGCGTGGTTTTTCCTGATCCATTTGGACCAATAATCCCTAAAATCTCACCTTCATTTAAATCAAAAGAGACGCTTTCTAACGCCTTCACTCCACCAAAATATTTGCTGACGTTTGAAACTTTTAGAATGGTTTTCATACCTCGATCCACCTCTCAATTTGATGGTACTTCCTTTGCAAGTAACTCATTATACCTTCGGGCTTTCCAACAATAAACACGACTAGTAGTAAAGCATACAATACGATTCTTAAAGGGCCCAAAGCTCGAAGGGCTTCGCTTGCTGGAAGGAGGAGAAAACTGCCTATAAGCGGGCCAGATATGGTGCCAATTCCTCCAACAATTGTCGCAGCTATCGGAAAGATCGAGTAATCCAAGCCGAAATGGGGCAGTCCAACGAACATGTAAAGATGAGCGACATATGCTCCTGCAAAAGAGGTCATCATCGAAGATATGAATACTCCCAAGGCCCTATATGAAGTTACATTTATCCCTGATGCTCTGACCATCTGGTCATTATCCCTAATCGCCCTCAAAACCATTCCAATATCTTCATTTAAAAGCCTTCTTAACCCAAAAAAGGAGATAAGAAGGGCGATAACAACTAAATAAACCTCAACCAAATAATTAGGAAATCCTTCAACATCCGTTATCCCAAGAGTCCCACCGAGGATCGCAGTAGCTTCTATGACCCTAACTAAAAGCAAAGGATAGATTAACGTAACCAGAGCAAAATAGATTCCTCTTAATCTCAGACAAGGAAGAATAAGAAGTGTTGAAATTGCTGCTCCACCAACCATTGCTATAGGAATTGTCAGGAATATTGGAAATCCAAGATAAGCCGAAAAAGATGCTGCTATGTAGCCTCCAAGTCCAAAAAAGAGAGCATGGCCTAATGAAACTAAACCAACCGAACTCACAAGAAAATCCCAGCTTAGCGCGATAATAGCACTGGCACAAGTTAGCTCAAAAATCCTGAGAACATATGGGTTTGGTGAAAAAACCGGAAATAATAACAAAAAAAGAATGAGAACGATTCTTGGACCTAATAAATATAAAATCTCTCTAAAAGATGAAAGAAAATAAATATCATCAGTTCTTGCTTTAATAGGCCTATCTATTCTTTCTTTTCTCAATCCCTTTTCTTCTACTTCTTTTATTTGATGCATAATTTCACACTCTTTCCTCAAGTTCTTTCTGTTTACCAAATATTCCAGAGGGTTTAACTATGAGGATTACCAGTATCGCTGCCAAAGGAACTATCATCTGATATTCTGGTCCAATAAGGGTTGATGTAAGAATCTGTGAATAGCCTATCACTAAGCTGGCAATCAAGACACCAATTGTGCTTCCCAGTCCGCCGAGTATGCAGATTATCATCGCATATAACAAGACGTTGAGAGCCGCTTCAGAAGCTATCTGAGTGATTGGTGTCCATACAACAGCCGCTAATGCAGCAAGCGCTGAGCCAAAAGCCAAACTTAATGCTGCCATCAAATCAGAATCGATCCCAAGCATCATTGCAACATGTTCATCTTGAGCTATGGCCCTAAAACCTAATCCCAGTTTTGTGTGATGCGTGAAAACCCAAAGAAACAGCACTAAAAGGAAGGTGGTTGCAATAACTATAATCCTTTGATAGTCTATCGTGATCCCACCTATGGTTACAACACCTTCAAAAAAGGGTGGGAGACCATATGAGGTGCCAAAAAATCCGAAGTATCGGATTAATTCAACAATCACAATTGATAAAGCGAAGGTTGCGATTATTTCTGATGCTTCCATTCCCCTAACCCTGATCAAAACACCCCAGTATAACAATCCACCAATTCCAGCTGCTATCAATATAGCCACTAGAATTGAAAAGATATGAGTTAAGCCCAGAACATTAAGACCGATCCAAACAATAAATGCTGCTAAGATATAAAGCGCCCCATGAGCAAAATTTGGCATTCTGCTTATACCATAGGTTAGAGAAAACCCAATAGAAACTAGAGCAAGATAAGAACTCTGAACAAGACCATAGATAAGCACATTTAGGATTTCCTGCATATCGTCACCACAAAAAATAGAAAATATGTAAATTAAAAGATTACTTCATCCAAGGTGGGAGTTTTACCTCAGCAATTGCCACTGATTGTGGGTAAATTGTAGCCCTAACACCATCTTGCCACTGGAACCAACAGTCAACGACTCCTTCCTCTGGATTTTTAGCAACAACCACCTGATGGGACTTCGGATCGAATTTTATTCTTCCTACAGGAGTACCTTTTAGATCTATTTCCTCTAAAGCCTTTACAACTGCATCTGAATCTAACGTACCTGCCTTTTCAATGGCAGCAGCCACAGCGTAAATGGCCGCGTAGGTTGAGGAGGTTCCATGGGCCTCAGGTGGGAAACCCCATCTTTTCTCATAATCCTTGTAGAATTTCATGGCTGGTTCATAATTGACCTCTGCGTTTCCAATAAAAGCTCCTGAACTGACAATCAAATAATTTATTTTTCCACCAGTCGCCTCCCAAGCTTTCTGTTCCTGGGCTGCAGCAATGAAGCCTATGGGAATTGCAGGCATTTTCATATCGGTCCACTGCTTTAATAGAATGGTGCTCTCCGGCATATCCATCTGTATAAGAAGTATCTGAGCTCCTTCAGTCTTGGCTTTCAGCAAGCTGGCAGAGAAATCTGTTGTGCCTGTCGGGAATTTGTCAAAACCTACGATTTTCCAACCCTTCTTTTCCAGCAATCCTGCAATAACTTCTCCAAACTTTCTTGCATGCTCAACATCCTGAACCATTACGTAAACCTTATCATAACCGTAGTTGCTTTTGAGGTCTTCTAGAATTTCGACATTTTCTACCGCCAAAGGAACGGCAAAAGAGTTCAATCTAAAGCAATATTTGTATTTCTCATAATTTTCCTCTATCCTTTTATGATACGCAGGCGTTAAAACACCCGTAGAGATTATTGTCGGTACCTTATACTTAGCTGAAATATCCATTGCAGCAAGGGCAGCTTCGGATCTTGCAGGGCCGCCAACCAAAACATTGACCTTTTTCTCCAGAATTAACTTTTCAATCGCTGCAAGAGCATCCGTTACCGGAACTCCCGGTTCGAGATCACGTGTATCGATAATCTCCAATTTAAGTGGCCTATATTCATCCCCTACCTTAACTCCCCCTTTCGCATTAATCTCTTCCACAGCAAGTTTTGCAGCATGTTCTGGCCCGTAACCGTACACGTAAGCTGTTGGCAAGGGCATTCCTATAATAATCGGTTCTTTTTCTTTCTTAGCCTCTTCCGGGGCTGCGCAACCGGCAACTAAAAGGAGGGCTAGAATCGCCCCAACTACTAAAGCTCCCTTATAATTCATACATAAAATAGGCGATCAACTTTTAAAAATTTTTTCGTCATTTTTCATTATCAAAAATGATATATTTACCTATTGATAACTGATTATATGGATTATATGGATCTTAATCAACAGGTCGCAAAACTTACGCAGGAAGAGAGATGGCTGCTAACAAGATTTGAGGAGATGTGCAATAAGTACCCAAAAGAGTCAGCTCTCGTATATCTCGGTAAAAATTTTACCTACGCCGATCTCCTTGAATTAATAAACAGGTTTGCAAATTCTCTTCATGAAATGGGGGTAAAAAAAGGAGATAGGGTTTTATTATATGTGTCAAATTCCCCACAGTATGTTATTGCGTATTTGGGTCTTCAAAAGATAGGAGCGGTTCCAGTTCCAGTTTCACCCATTTATACGCCATTTGAAATCAAATATATGCTCAACAATTCCGAAGCCAAGGTCGTCATTTGTATGGACACCAACTTTGGTTATGTTGTGTCCGTCCTTCCCGAGACAGACGTTGAAAAGGTAATCATTACAAATGTGGCTGAAATGCTTCCATCGTGGAAAAGGATTCTCGGAAGGATGTTTGACAGGATTCCGACCGGGAACATTTCAAAAGAAGAGAATGTTTACTTTTTTGGTAAATTACTCAAAAATTCTCCTAATCCCCCTCAAGTTGAGATCAATCCAAATAAAGATCTGGCCGAATTGCTTTATACAGGTGGAACTACAGGATTGCCAAAAGGGGTCCCCCATACCCATTCATATCTACTCAGTGGAATCATAGGCATGAGAGAATTCTACAAAAATATCAGAGAAAGAGAACACGTACTTGTCCTTGTAACTCCACTTTTCCATATGTTTAGTATCGATATGCTTTTTTCTACGGTATTACACAAAGGAAACACGGCTATAATAATGCCCAAACCCAATATCGACGCTATACTTGACCATATCCAACGATACCAAGCAACGCTTTTTGCTGGAGTTCCAACCCTTTATCGAATGATTTTAGAGCATGATAGATTAGACATGTACGATATCTCCTCCTTGCAGATCTGCTGGAGCGCAGGAGATGTTTTGCCAAAGGAGGTTTACAACAGATGGAAAGAAAAGTTTGGTATACCTCTCCATCAGGTTTACGGATCTACGGAGACGGTTTGTATCTCCGTAACAGATGTTAGTCGTGAACCAAAGATGGGTAGTGTTGGGCCACCCATCCCCGGGAGATATATAATGTTAGTAGACCCAGAAACTCTTGAACCGGTACAAAATGATGACCCGGGAGAGCTGATAGTTTCAGCAGACTTCCCAACTCCTGGATATTGGAAAAGAGACGATGAGACTGCAGAAACATACGTTAAACTGAATGACAGAATCTGGTGCAGGACAGGGGACTATGTGGTTGTAAAAGACGGAGAAATCTATTTTGTTGATAGAAGAAAAGACATAATTAAATATAAAGGCTATAGAATCGCAGCATCCGAAGTTGAAGTAGTGTTACAAGATCATCCAGCAGTTATAGCTGCAAGTGTCGTGGGTGTACGTGATCCAAAGGTTGGAGAAAGAGTTAAAGCCTTTGTAGTTCTTAAAGAGGATGCTAGAGGAGTGACCGCCCAAGAATTAATAAGATGGTGTAGGGAAAGACTAGCTCCCTATAAAGTTCCAGAATACATTGAATTTAGAGATTTTCTACCAAAATCAAAGGTTGGAAAAGTACTAAGAAGAGAGCTTAGAGATGAAGAGCAAAGAAAAGTCGGTGCAATGTAACATCTAAGTGCGATGTAACATTTAAAAAGTTCAAAATTAGTAGATAGCAGTGGAGATGTAAAAAATCTTCAGAGAATTAAAAAACTTCTAACTGCAAGCCGATAAAATCCCCTAACATAAAACTACCTGTACAAACAATCAATGCCTATTTTGCTCATATATATGGTAAACTTTTAAGCAGATAATGATGTTTATGACTCTAAATTTAGATAATCTTGATAAGCTTCTAATGATGGGGGTAATACATGACCAAAATCCTTATCGGCTGGAGTGGTGGGAAGGATAGCGCTTTGACCTTATATGAGATTGAGAAAAGCCATGAAGTGGCTGCCTTACTTACAACGGTAACCGAGGATTATGAAAGAATAAGCATGCACGGAGTGAGAGTGGCTCTCCTTGAAAAACAGGCAGAATCCCTTGGATTTCCTCTTGAGAAGATTTTGATATCAAAGAACGCTTCAAATGAAGAGTATGAAGCTAAGATGAAGGAAGTTCTGGAGAGGTATCGTGAAAAGGTACCATACATGGCTTTCGGAGATATCTTCCTTGAAGATGTAAGAAGATACAGGGAAGAGAACTTGAAGAAGATTGGTATAAAAGGAATATTTCCATTATGGGGCAGAGATACAGCAAAACTAGCTCAAAAATTCATAGATCTTGGTTTTAAGGCGATTATTACCTGTATAGATTCAAAGTTTCTCGATGAGAGCTTTGTCGGTAGAATTTACGATGAGGACTTTTTGCAAGAGCTTCCACCAAATGTCGATCCTTGTGGCGAAAATGGAGAATTCCATTCCTTTGTATACGATGGTCCGATATTCAAGAGCAGAATCCCCTTTAAAATTGGAGAAACCGTACTTCAAGATGGCTTTTACTTTTGTGACCTGATGCTGGTTTAGATTAACCTTTCAGCCAAAAATATCCACTAAAATATTCTTGCCCAAATCAAAGACTTTCAAAGTATTCTCTGTACCTTTCTTTTAACTCTCTCTTATTGAATTTACCAACACTGGTCTTTGGAATCTCATCTACAAATATAATTTCATCCGGCAACCACCATTTGGGGAATTTCTCAGAAAGGAATTTCTTTATTTCCTCCTTATCAATTTTCTTCTCTTTTTCCAAAGAAACAAAGGCTACCGGCCTCTCCTGCCACTTGGGATGGGGTATACCGATAACAACAGCCTCCTTTATTGCCGGATGTAGCATCAGATGATTTTCGAGCTCGATGGATGAAATCCATTCACCACCACTCTTTATCAGATCTTTTGCCCTATCAACTATCTTTATATATCCCTCTTCATCCAGCTCCACTATATCTTCCGTTCTGAACCATCCGTCAACGAATTTCTCCTTGGTCTTCTCCTCGTCTCTATAATATTCAGCTACAATCCAAGGACCTCTTATCAGAAGTTCTCCTACATTTTCTTCCTCTCCTATGATTCTGATTTTGAAATCAAGTAGGGGTAGCAGAAGGCCTTGCCTCCTCATGTGGTTGTAGTATTCATTTTCTTCCAGCTCCATATAGCTTTTTGGCCTGTTAACAGTCAGAACGGGTGTTGTTTCTGTTAGGCCGTAAGTATGAATTATGGTTACTCCAAATTCCTCTTTAAAAGCCTTTAGAAGTGAAGCAGGTGGTGGACTGCCGCCAGTATAAGACTCTTTCAAGCTACTTATATCATAACCTTCGTTCTCTTTCAGAAACTGATAGATCATGTACCAAACAGTAGGAACGCAAGCGATGAAATCCACCTTCTCGCTCTGAATCAGCTCAACGTAATCCTTTGGCGTTGGATGTTGTCCAGGAAAAACCTGTTTCGCTCCAACCATCGTGGCTGCGAAGGGAATTCCCCACGAATTCACGTGGAACATTGGAACGACATTCATAACCACCCTTCTCTCGCTCATGTTCATTCCATCAGGCAGAGATATTGCTAACGTGTGGAGAACCAAACCCCGATGGGTGTAGATTACCCCCTTCGGCAATCCTGTAGTGCCAGAGGTATAAGCCATGCCCGCAGGACTCCATTCATCTATATCTGGCCAGTCATAGCTACCCTTCTCTCCTGAAATAAGTTTTTCATATGATATTGAGGGAAAAGACGTCTCGTAATCCTTTTCTTTTCCAACGATAACGAAATTTTCAACGGTTTTGAGTTTTTCATGGATTTTCTCTGCCGCCGCAATTTGATCGCTGTCCAGAAAGAGAATCCTATCTTCAGCATGATTGATTACATAGGCGATTTGCTCGGGAGAGAGTCTTAGGTTTACAGTATGATAAACTGCTCCCATGCAAGAGGGAGCAAAATAGAGTTCAAGATGACGATGGGTGTTCCAACATAGAGTACCTACTTTATCTCCTTTTTTTATTCCAAGATCCTCAAGAGCGTTCGCAAGCTTACAAACTCTCTTGTAAAACTCCGAATAATTGTATCGGAAGATTTCTCCATCCTCTTCCTTTGTGACGATCTCCTTTTTTGGGTAAAGTTCATTGGCTCTTCTGAGAATTGAAAGGAGGTTGAGATTGTACTTCATCATTCTATCACCTTATAAAGCCTTAGCAAATTTTCTTACTGGAAAAAGGATAAGAATTTTTTGATTTTTTGATTTTTAATTTTTGATTTATTTGATTTATCCACCATGCTCTGGTTAGACTAAAATCTAAAAACAAAAACAGAGACAAAGATAGTAAATCACAAAACAAAACCCCCAAAAAATAAAGTAATATACTGCTGCAACCTATCCTAAAGAAACAAATTCAGGTGAAAAAATGTACTTTGCAGGGATAGATATTGGCTCTCTTGCCACAAAAATATGCATAATCGATGAGGAAAAGAAGATAATTGGATACTTGATCAAAAGGACGACAGCCAACATAGTTGAAGTTGGAAAGAGGATATATGAAGAGTGTTTAGAGAAAACGGGGCTGAGTGAGAACGATATTGCCTATTCCATCGTGACAGGATATGGAAGAAACCTAGCTGTGACTACGCTTGCCGATGAAAAGATAACTGAAATAACGTGCCATTCTAACGGAGCAAAGCATCTTTTTCCGAACTGTCACACAGTCATAGATGTTGGAGGGCAAGATTCCAAGGTGATGAGACTCGATGACAATGGAAAGGTTGTAAAATTCACGATGAACGACAAATGTGCTGCTGGAACAGGCAGATTTCTCGAAGTTATGGCGAGCGTGCTTGGGATGGAGATGGATGAAATGGTGGAAGCTGCTTTCAAGTCGAAAAACAAGGTTTCTATCACCAGCACTTGCACAGTATTTGCTGAATCAGAAGTTATTTCGCTGATTGCCTCTGGAAACAAGCCTGAAGACATAGTCGCAGGGCTGAACGAGGCGATCGCAAAGAGGGTAAGCGGACTGATTAGGCAGGTGGGTATAGAGGATGATGTCATAATGACTGGAGGGGTTGCGAAGAATAAGGGAGTTGTCAAAGCACTAGAGAACGAAATAAAGCATAAAATAAAAGTTCCCGATGAGCCTCAGATCGTTGGAGCGCTTGGGGCTGCTTTAATCGCTTCTAAGAAGTTTAAAAAATGAATTTTACCCAATTTTACCTAAATTCTATCCAACTTTGTCTGGACACTGTTTTTCAGAAAATTTCGCAAGATTTAAATCCATGATAAATTCTTTAAAAATTTATGTCTGGAGAATCGGAGTATAAAGAGATCATATATGATAAAAATTGGTACGAGCACACAGCACTGATTGCCATAAACCGCCCCCAAGAATACAACTCTTATACCCTGACGACGCTGAGAGAAATGGTCGATGCAATCGAGAAATCGATGTTCGATGATGATGTGCAGTTCATCGTCCTTAGTGGGGTGGGCGATAAGGCATTTTGCACAGGGGGAAATGTACATGAGTATGCGGAAGAGTACAACAAGAAACCGTGGGACTTCTGGAAATGGGGGGAGATCTATGGGAGAGTTTTTGACATGATACTGCACTGCGGTAAGCCTGTGATTGCGAGGGTCAATGGCGTTACTGCCGGTGGTGGCTTCGAATTCGTTTCAGCATGCGATCTTGCGATCGCTTCAGAAAACGCTAGATTTATCTCTCCTGGCCCAAGAGTCGGAATGACCTCCATCGGTGGTCTGTCACAGTGGTTACCCCTACATATGGGGCTGAAGAGAGCCGCAGAAATTGTGATGCTCAGTGGCGAGATAGACGCGAAAACCGCCTTGGAATGGGGAGTGGTAAATGAGGTTGTTCCACAAGATAAACTCGATGATAAGGTGAAAGAATACATCGACAGAATGCTCGATCTGTCACCTTCAAGCCTGTGGTACTTTAAAGTCCACCTCAACTGGTGGAGGGATCTCGTCTGGAGACTTACCTGGGAGCATGGTAAAGCTTGGTTCTCCCTTAACATCGGCTCTGTGGAGCCGACTGAAGGACTGTGGTCATTTAAGGAGAAGAGAAAGACAGAGATGAGAGAGATTAGAGATTTCATTGCAAAGGGTGGAGATCCAAGATACCCCTTCGGACCATACAGAAAGAGATGTGCGAAATGCGGAGCCAAATATCTGCCTGAAGATTCAAAGTACTGTCTGGAGTGTGGAGCAGAACTTGAGTAACGCCAATTTTTTTATTTTTAGGAAAGATTAAATTTTTGTGACCTAAAAGATCAATATTCTTTTCTACTCCAATTCTACTTAATTTCAAACCAAAAATCCTAATCTTTAAATATGAAATAAAAAGCAAGTCAACCATGGATTTCGAAAATATTAAGGTAGAGTATGATGGGAAAGTCGCTTGGCTCAGGATTTCTAAACCACCTTTAAACGTTGTCGATATAAAAACAATGCAAGAAATGATCGATGCTTTGGAAGAGATAGAAAAAAAAGATACTATTGTGACGGTTATAACAGCAGAAGGAAAACATTTCAGTGCCGGAGCTGAGATAAAAGATCATTTCCCGGATAAAGCCCCTGAGATGATCGAAAAATTCACCAAGCTTATAGAGACAATCCTGAAATCCGAGAAAATAACCATAGCGGCCATAAGAGGGGTTGCATTAGGTGGGGGATTTGAGATTCCTTTGGCATGTGATATTATCCTCGCTTCCGAGACAGCAAAGCTTGGAAACCCTGAGATAGTGCTTGCCCATTATCCTCCCATATCTCTGGCCATACTCCCCCATACAATTGCTGCGAAGAGTGCTTTTGAGCTAATCATAACAGGAGATAACTTCGATGCAAAGGCTGCGAAGGAGATGGGGATTGTGAACCGCGTTTATCCAGATGAGGAATTCGACGAAGAAGTAAAAAAGTTCGTCGAGAAATTGGTGGAAAAAAGCCCGATAGCCTTGAAGATAACCAAAAAAGCATTTAAGAGTTCTCTTGCACTCTGCTTCGACGTTAAGAGCCATATAATCAATGACATTTATCTTTCTCAGCTTATAAAGACGGAAGATGCCGTCGAAGGCTTGAGGGCTTTTCTTGAGAAAAGAAAACCAGAGTGGAAAGGAAAATAAAGGAAAATAAAGGAACAATTCAAAATTTATTTTTAATTCTTAAATTTCTTAATCCTTATTACTCTTGACCGATCTCCACTTCCATCTTCAACCGATTTTCAACCGCCCTTTTTCTTTGGTTTTATCGCATCCCCGGGACAAACCCTTGCACAAACACCACAGCCAGCACATTGTGTTGCATCTATCCAGACCTTCTCTCCATCATAGATTATAGCTGGACATGCAAAGGAGCTAACGCATTCAAGACAGAGATTGCAGTTGTCTAGTACTTCAAAAGGTCTTATCTCTATTCCCTTTGACTTCCTCTGTCTGTTCCAGAGGATTGCGCAGAGCTGTTTTGCAACTATCACCGAAACCCCATCGTGCTCAACGGCTCTCTTAATCGTGTCTTCCAACTTTTTGATGTTGTAAGGTCTGACAACTTCTACGAATTCGACTCCAAGTCCTTTGGCCAATTCCTCTACACTTACAGCTTTTGCCTGAACACCGCAACCCCTCTCTACTATCCCAGGATGCGGCTGGTGGCCAGTCATAGCGGTGGTCGAGTTATCAAGCACGATCAAAGTCAGGTTTGCGTTCGTATGCACAGCATTTATGAGAGCTGGGATGGCCGCATGATAAAAGGTAGAATCTCCGACGGTTGCAATCACCTTATTCCTCACTACCCTAACCAATCCGTTAGAAATCCCTATTCCCCCTCCCATACAGAGACAGATGTCCACAGCTTCGAAGGGCTTGTTCACGCCAAGAGTGTAGCATCCGATATCGCTTGGCAATGCAGCCCCCCCATATTTTTCAGAGACTTTCTTTATAGCATAGAAAGATGCTGCATGTGGACAGCCCGGGCAGAAAACCGGTGGTCTTGGCGGGGCTATTTTCTGAATTTCTGAAGCCCTCTGAAGGGCTGAGTCATAGTCTGCGACAGGTTTCACCCCGAGCATTTTCGCAATTCCCTTCTCAACGGTGGGAATATTGAGTTCGTAGTTAAGTGGGAAGTATCCGTTGTACTTGCCGTAAATCTCAACCCCGTAATCTTTGGCCAAGGCCCTAACGTGAAGTTCTACGAAGGGATCTACCTCCTCCACAATTGCAATTTTATCCAGCCTGCTCAAAAAGTCCTCGATTGTCTTCTCTGGAAGTGGATAGGCGGTTGAGAGCTTTAACACAGATAGGTTTACGTTAAGCCTTTCCAAAGCCTCGACAACGTAGGGATAATCGAGCCCACATGCAATAACCCCCTCTCTTCTGTTTCCATCCAAAACCCAGTTGAAGGGGGAGTTGTTGAAGGCTTTCTTTATTTTCTCCATTTTTTCAAGGACTACGAGTTTTCTCTGCCTTGCAATTGCTGGAACTATGACTTGGGAAAGAGGATCTCTTTCCCAATCGACCTTTTCCAGCTTCTTTTCCGGAATCTCTCCAAGCTCCACTATGCCGCTTGCATGATTCAACCTCGTGCATGTGCGATAGATAACAGGCATACCGAACTCCTCGGAAATCTTGAAGGCCTCTTTAACCAGCTCCTTAGACTCTGGAATTGATGATGGCTCAAGCACTGGAACCTTTGCTGCCTCTCCGTACCACCTGTTATCCTGCTCGTTCTGGCTGCTGTGCATCGTAGGATCATCTGCACTTACAACAACGAATCCACCTTTTGCTCCGACGTAAGCAAAGCTGAACAAAGCGTCTGCAGCAACATTCAAGCCGACGTGCTTCATCGCGCACATTCCTCGCTTTCCGACCATCGAAGCCGCTGCCGCAACCTCAAAGGCTACTTTCTCGTTTGTAGAGTATTCCATATAGAACTCCATCTTGTCGAGGAGCTTGCAAGCTTCCGAAAGTGTATCGGAAATCTCGGAAGAAGGTGTGCCGGGATAGGTTGCATAAACATCGATTCCAGCCTCAATTGCTCCCCTCGCAATCGCTTCGTTACCTAAGAAAAAGACCTTTTCACCTACGGCATCCTTAACAACATCTTTAATCATAATCTTTTCCTTGCTGGAATCTTTAAAATAATTTCTGATTTTGAAGTTTGGGCCTATAGAGTATGTGACAATGGAGCATTGAGTCCCAAAGTTTTAGTAAAATTGAAATACTTCATTTTCAAAAATTAAGAAAGATGACCAAACTAAACATTCTTCTTGTAGGTGTTGGAGGGCAGGGAATCCTTACAACCTCCGGAATCATTGCAAGAGCTGCATTGCGGGCTGGCGTGAATGTTGTGACGGCAGAAACCCACGGAATGGCTCAAAGGGGGGGAAGTGTTGAGGTACATGTAAGGTTAGGAGATGTACATTCTCCATTGATACCGTATGCTGGAGCAGACGTTGTTGTTTCTCTGGAACCCGTTGAAGCCGCGAGATACGCTCAGTACCTCAACGAAAACACACTTGTGATTCTCAACAATAGGAGCATAGTACCAACCACCGTTTCAGCAGGTTTAGCGACCTATCCAAACCTTGAAGAAATAATATCTAACCTAGAGAAAATAACGAAGAACATAAAAGTCGTTGAGGCATCTAAAATAGCAAGTGAGGTTGCTGGAACGGTTCAGGCAACAAATGTGGTCGTTATTGGTATGCTTTCAAAGCTTGTCGATCTCCCAATTGAATACAGTAAATTTGAGGAGACAATAATGGACGTTTTTCCTGAAAAACTTCGAGATCCAAATCTCAAGGCTTTAAAAGCTGGTTACGAGGCTGTTTGACCTGGAGGTTTGATTTAAGCTTTGTTAGGAGGTTTGTTTTATGGAAATCAAAAATGTGTGTGTTTTGGGAGCTGGAGCAATGGGGCATGCGATTGCTGAGTTATGTGCAGTCTCTGGTTTCAACGTTGTTCTCAGAGATATAAATGAAGAACTGGTCAACAAAGGTTATGAGCGAATAAAATCCAGTTTGGAAAAGGATGCAAAAAAAGGAAGGCTTAAAGAGGATGCTAGAGAAATCCTTGCAAGAATTAAGCCTGTAGTAGACTTAAAAGAGGCGGTTAAGGATGCGGATATTATAATCGAGGCGATCCCCGAGATACTCGATTTAAAGGGCAGGGTATTCCAAGAATGCGAAGAGAATTGCCCGGAGCATACTATTTTTGCAACGAATACCTCTTCGTTAAGCATATCAAAGCTTGCAGAATATATTAAGAGGCCTGAGAAAGTTATCGGGCTCCACTTCTTTAATCCTCCAAAATACATGAGACTTGTGGAGATTGTATGGGGGGAGAAAACATCTGAGGATGTCGTAAAGATCGTAGATGATCTCTCAAAAAAGCTCAACAGAGTTATCATCCATGTTAGGAAGGATGTTCCAGGATTCGTTGTGAACAGGATTTTTGTTACGATGGCGAATGAGGCTGCCTGGGCACTTGAGAATGGAGAAGGGAACGTGGAAGAGATCGATTCTGCTGTAAAGTACAAGATGGGTTTGCCTATGGGTCTTTTCGAGCTTCATGATTTGCTTGGTGGTGGATGCATTGACGTTAGCTACCACGTCCTCGAGTATTTCCAAGAAACCCTAGGAGAGAGCTATAGGCCAGCTCCACCATTTGTAAGGCTTTTCAAAGAAGGGCATCTGGGCAAGAAAAGCGGAAAGGGATTCTACGATTGGAGTGAGGGGAAGAGAAATGAAGTTAGTGTTAGAGCTGGGGCGAAGTTCGATGAACTCAGGCTAATCGCCCCAGCAATAAACGAGGCGGCATGGCTCATAGAGAAAGGAGTAGCTACGCCGGAAGAAATCGACCTGGGAGTTCTGCATGGCCTGAACTATCCGAGGGGACTGCTAAGGATGGCTGACGATATCGGAATTGACAAAATAGTTGCCGAACTTGAGAAGCTCTACGAAAAGTACAAGGAGGAAAGATACAAGCCGAATCCCGTCCTTCTCAAAATGATTGAGGAAGGAAAGCTCGGTAGAAAAACCGCAAGGGGATTCTTTAATTACATAGGCGAATACGAGTTCCTAGAGGTTAAAATCGATAAAGAGAATAAAATTGCAACCGTAGTCTTGAATCGTCCCCAGAGGGCGAATGCTTTGAATCCAACGTTTCTCGATGAGTTAAACTGCGCCCTCACTGACCTTGAAGCGAATGATGATGTTAGATGCATAGTGATAACGGGCAAGGGTAGAAACTTCTGTGCCGGAGCGGATCTCGCAGTTTTCGCCAGAGGGAGCACCCAAGCTATGGTTGACTTCAGCGAGAAGGGGCATAACACCTTCACCAAAATCGAGACTCTTGCAAAGCCAGTTATTGCAGCGATAAACGGCCCTGCGATGGGCGGTGGCTTTGAGCTTGCGTTAGCTTGCGATCTCAGGGTTATGAGCAAACGAGCGGTTTTGGCATTGCCGGAGCTAAACCTCGGCCTATTCCCGGGATGGGGTGGAACGCAGAGGCTTGCAAGGCTTATCGGACTCTCGAGAGCAAAGCAGATAATTCTGATGAGGGAGCAGATCGACGCTGAAACTGCTTTGGACTTCGGAATAGCGAACTATATAGCCGATGCGGAGAAGTTTGAGGAGACCGTGTTCGAAATCACCAAGAAAATTGCAGAAGGTCCACCGCTCGCTTATAAAATGGTGAAGAAGGTGATAAATTATGGCTTCCAGCCGAACATAAGGACTGGATTATTCTTAGAGGCTTCTGCCGGCGGAGATATCGTGCTGTCAGAGGATATCGCCGAAGGTATAACCGCTTTCATGTACCGAAGAAAACCAGAATTTAAAGGAAGGTGATAGAGTGCGAAACGTTGCACTGGTTGCCGGTGGAATAACGAAGTTCGGTGTCAGGGAAGCAAGCTGGAAAGATCTCGTGCAGGAAGCTGGAAAAGCGGTTTTTGAGGATTGCCCGAATTTAGATAGAAAGGATATTGATTCCCTTATTGTTGGAGCTTCACAGCCCGAAAGGTGGGTTTACCAAACCCATGTAGCACCTTTGGTTGCAGAACTCCTTGGGATAGATGTAAGAAGGGTTATTGCAAGAACGGAGGTTGCCTGTGCGAGTGGACAGGCAGCGATCCGCTACGCATGGCTCTCCATAGCAACCGGCTTAAGCGATGTGGCGCTCGTGTTAGGAGTCGAAAAGATGAACACAAAATTCATGGACGTTAGCCAGACTTGCATGGTAAACGTTGGAAACCGAGAATTCGACGGGCCGAATGGATTCACAGCTCCACCTTTTTTCGCGATGGTTGCACAGAGGCACATGCATGAGTATGGCACTACCAACGAGCAGCTCGCGATGATCAGGGTGAAAAATGCCAAGTACGGTGCTCTCAACCCATATGCACAGTTCCAGAAAGAGGTTACGGTTGAGAAGGTTCTGGGATCGAGAATGATTTCTCCACCGCTCACACTCCTCGACTGCTCGGCCATGACGGATGGAGCTGCTGCAGTTATACTTGCCTCAGAAGAGAGAGCGAAAGAGCTCACAGACACGCCCGTATGGGTGCTTGGAGGGGCACAGAGCGTTCTCCATGCACACACCGTAAACCAGATGGGCGAGCTGAGCGAGTGGCTTGGGCTGAGAGAGGCTGCCAAAGAATTCTATAGCCTAACAAAGCTTGAACCTGAAAAAATAGATATTGCAGAGGTTCACGACTGCTTTACGATAAGCGAGATAATAGAATACGAGGAACTTGGATTCTGCAAGAAGGGAGAGGGTGGAAAGTTCATTGAAGAGGGGCAGAGCTACATCGGTGGCAAGGTGGCGGTAAACCCAAGTGGCGGATTGCTTTCCAACGGTCATCCTTTGGGAGCGACAGGCATAAGGCAGGCATGGGAGGTTCTGATGCAGTTTAGAGGAGATGTGCCAAAAGGCAGATACGTCGATGGGGCTAAAGTGGCGATAGCTCACAACCTCAGCGGTATGGCTCAGCTTCACCACATAATGGGATACAGCATTGAGAAACCAAAGGAGTTAAAATTCGGGAGGTGAAGCATGAGAACGATAAAGCTTCCTGATACAATAAAATTGCCAACCCTCCTAGATCCATGGGATCAGCAAGAGCCTTCCGGCCCAGATGCAACAGGCATATATAATTTTTACAGAAACCTTGCCGAAGGAGATTTAACCACAACGAAATGCAAGGATTGCGGAAAGATGAACTTCCCACCGACAATGCTCTGCTCGAACTGTCTTAGCAACAATCTGGAATGGGTAAAGATACCTGAAGAAGGAGAGCTTTACGCATTCTCAGTCATGGCCCTTGGTGTTCCTCTGATTATCGATACGTATGCACCATTTGTCGTTGCAATTGCAAGATTCGGAGATTATCCTGAGAATGGTGTGCAGATAAGCGGTATAATCTTCGATTCAAAGTATGAGGAACTCAAGATCGGAGACAAGGTGAAATGGGAAGTAATTGAGATTCAAGGACCAGGAGAGAAGAAAAGGTACTGGTACTGCTTTAGGAAGATTTGAAGGAGAAAGTTGAGTGAACAAAAAATTAAAATTTAATTTTTCTAATTTTACCTATGATAATCGACAGTCATGTTCATATAGGGCCCTCTTTAGCTCTATACACAAACGTAGAGCCGGATAACGTTGTTAGGAGCATGGATAATGCCGGAATCGACAGATGTTTGGTGTTTCCATTCCCATCTTATGGTGATGTGCACGGCTGCGAGTGGATTCTTGATGTGTGTAAACAATATCAAAGGTTCTTTCCAGTTTTTTACGTTACTGAAAAATTCGACCCTCCCGACAAAAGGTTTGTAGCTGTTAAGTGGCATTGGGTTGGTGGCGTTTCCGATACATCCTCAAACTACGATACCTTGGAGAACGAAAGGCTACCAGAATTCGCTGAAGGGGTTGCAGAACTTGAAATGCCCGTTATCTTCGAAGAGGAACTCGAATTCACATCCATCTTCGTTAGAAGGTTTCCTGAGGTAAAATTGATAATTCCTCATCTCGGATTACTCGGTGGAAATCCAATGGATTTTCTTCAGGAGTTCAAAGATTTTGAGAATGTCTATTTCGATACCGCTCTCGCATCACAAATTACGATAAAGAACTTCATCGATGAGATCGGAAGTGAGAGGATTCTGTTCGGTTCTGATGTACCTTTTGGGGAAATGTGGAGTGAGCTTAGCAAGATAAAACGATTAAATTTGGGGAAAAGAGATGAGGAGAGGATTTTGTTTAAAAATGTTGTAAGGTTATGTGATCTTTCTTTTGAATAACTTTGAATTTGAGGCTCTAACTAAATAATTTTTTGTTACAATATATTCATTTCAAAAAATTTAAAAAGCCCTTTTCAGTCCTTTATAGGATGCTGATAATTGATTTCCACATGCACGTCTACGAAGAACCATGGAAAGATTGGGTGATTAGGTTTCTGGAAAAAGTGAATCCTGCAATCGACTATACCAAGCCTGTTAAGCCCGAACATTTGCTTGGGGATATGGATAGAGCTGGTGTCAAGTATGGGGTAGTGTTCGCTGAGAGTACACCTCAGGTTACAGGAATTGTCAGTAACGAGTTCGTTTCAAACTTTTGTAGCAAAAGTGATAGACTAATTCCATTTGCATCTGTCAATCCAAATATATCCCCTGATCCGGTCAGAGATCTTGAATATTGCATAAAAGAACTTGGGATGAGGGGTTTGAAGCTCCTTCCCTCTTACATGTACTTTTACCCCAACGAGAAGAGGATATATCCCCTTTATGAGAAAGCCGTTGAGCTTAAGATCCCCATTATCTTCCACACAGGTACATCGGTCTTCAAGAACGTAAGACAGAAATTCGCAGATCCCATTTACTTGGATGATGTTGCCGTCGATTTCCCGGAGCTTACAATAATCATGGCTCATGCAGGCAGAGGATTGTGGTACAATTCTGCTGCGATGCTTGCGAGGATCCATGAGAACGTTTACCTTGAAATATCGGGCCTCCCTGCAAAAAAGTTGCTCGATTACTTCCCAAATCTTGAGAGTCTAGCTGAAAAAGTTATATTTGGATCTGACTGGCCTGGATGTAGGTTAGAGAGGCTTATAGAAGATATTAAAAGCCTCCCCATTAGCGAAAATGCAATTGAAAGGATTCTTAGAATAAACGCAGCTAAGATTCTGGACATCAAATAGCAAAGATTTTTAAAGATGCTGCATTGAAATTAAACGATGATAGCGCAATACGGTTATCGGGACGGCTCTGGAGTTTATTATATCAGCATAGACACAGACCTCTGTGATGGCTGTACTTCGATTTCCCAACCAAAGTGCGTTGAGGTTTGTCCGGCAGGTATTTTTGAGGTTGGAGAGGACGAGGTTGACCCCTTTAGAGAGGAACCCGTGGCAAAGGTGAGGGAGGAGCACAGAAAAAAGCTCAGATTTAGTTGTGCACCATGTAAGCCAGCAGGTGGTTGGGATATAAGCGAACTCCCATGTGTCAAATCTTGCCCCAAAAATGCGATAACACATTCTTGGTAAAATTATGACACAAGAGTGGAAAAAAGCATTTACCATTGAAAAGGAGAGAGCCCAAGAGTACATCGAGCTGTACGAATCGATGGGTTATGATGTGAGGGTCGTTGATGCTGCGGAATGTGATTTAAAAGATGAATGCAGGGTTTGCTACCTTCATGGTGACTACGTTGAGATCTTTATAAAGGAGAGGTCCGACGAATCTGAAGGTGAGCAAGAGAAGTAAACTAAGTTATCAAACCCATACTAATTCTGTAAGAAATTATTTTTAAATTCCTCATACTAAGTTAAATTTAAATAATATTGATGGTTTACAACTTTTATGGAATTTGACATTCGAATGCCAATTGTCAGACTCGATAAAACAAAAATAGCGATACTCAAAGAGAAGATTTCAGATCCAAATATTACAACAAGAAAGCTCAGTCAGGTTCTGAAGGATAAATACGACATTTCAATGAGTCATGCAAGGATAGCAGAGATTATAAAAGAGATGAAAGAAACTGAGGTTTTCAGAGAAACTGTAATACCTAATGAAAATTATTTCATCTTCTCCTTCATGGAGTTCAGCTTTGACAACAAGAATTTTGCAAATAACTGGAGAAGGACTTACGAATATCTGATAAATTGCCCAAACGTCATTCTTTTCTTCATAACAGATGGGATCTTTCGATGGAAATTTATAATGGTCTTCAGGAGCTTTCAAGAGGTTTCGAGGTGGGTTCATAACTTTTTGAAGGAGCACGGTGATATTGTAAATGATATGAATCTCCTCATCGTTTATCGAATACTCAAATTCAAATTCGACGACAGGTTGCTTGATGACCTTCTTGGGGGGTCAAACAAATAACCCAGATTATACAATGTAAAGGTAAACCCCTTAATTATTTTTCAGATTATCAAAATGTTTATATACTATGTTTACGGAAACTAACTAAATTAAGAAAAAACTTGACAATTTATATTGGAGGTGAGTAGATGGGAAAAAAGGTAGAGGAGCTCCCACAGCTCAAACAGTTCAGAGAGTGGTTCGAAAAGCGACATGAATACGCTAAGGAATGGAAAAGAAAAAATGGTGGGAAAGTTGTTGGCTACTATTGCACTTACTGCCCCGAAGAAATTCTATACGCTGCTGGAGTGCTTCCAGTAAGAATTCTCGGTTCTCACGAGCCTGAAAGTATTACAAGGCCTTATTTACATGACATGTACTGTCCATTTTGCCACGACACCTTAGCTCAAGGATTGCAGGGAAGGTATGATTATCTGGATGGAGTAACGTTAGCTCAGTCGTGCCTACATATGAGACAATCCTATTTCAGCTTTGTAGATAGGGTTCCAAACATCCAATGGAGCTACTACATGCCTTTCCCTCACGGTGTGAACAACCCCCATGCAGCACCCTATCTCAGGAGTGAGCTTGAGAAATTTAAGTCTGCGGTTGAGGAATGGACTGGGACGACGATAACCAACAAAGAACTTGATGGGGCGATTGAGGTCTATAACAAAAACCGTCAGCTTATGAAGGAGGTTTTTGAGCTGAGAAAAAGCGATAATCCACCGATCACCGGACTGCATGCAATGGAAATGGTAGTTTCTTCACAGATAGTTGATAAGAAAGACCACAATGAGGTTTTGGAGGCTCTTTTGGAGGAGTTGAAAGATGCTGAAGTGGAGAGAGAAGCTGGAACAAGACTGATCCTGATAGGTAGTGAAGATGATGACAGAAGTTTCCTTGAGCTGGTTGAATACGGAATAAACTACCCTGCAACGTTTGTTTATGAGGAGTGCTGCACAGGAGCCAGATATTTCTGGGATGAGGTTAGACCGAATGAGGACAGATTGATGGCCCTCGCAGAGAGGTACGTCTATAGAATTCCATGTCCCGCAAAGGATTGGGCTACTGGAGAACTCATCAGAAGGAGATTTCAGCATATTGAGAGAGTGATTAAAGATTATAACGTGCAGGGAGCTATTATCACTCAGATGAAGTTCTGCGATCCACATGAGCTGGATATTCCAGCTTTAAGAGATCTGTTTGACAAACATGACGTGAAACACCTAACGCTAGAACTTGATATAACTCAGCCAGTTGGACAGTTCAGGACTCGAGTTGAGGCGTTTCTCGAGGCTTTGGGTGAAGAGGATTTATTCTTCTGAGGTGAGATGATGGAAGTAAAAGTAAGACCACTTGAATGTTGGAACGATTTTAAGAAGTATAGGGAGAGATACTACAAGAACTATTTGGAGGCGAAAGATAAAGGCGGCATCAGATGGGCCGGTTCCGCTTGGGCCTTCGATGCGATACCCCATGGATTGGGGGAAGACGTTTATCCACTTACGGGCGAACCTTATGGTGCAACATGCGCGTTCTTCCATGATTTCTCGCGGCAATGCCTTGAAACAATTGAGAGGAGAGGAGTTGCAAGAGATCTCTGCGGATACATGAGGAACTACTGGGGCTCAATTGCCCAAAACAAATACCTCCTTCCAGATGGGACGACAGTCGAGCCGTTTCCAAAACCGGATTTCAACTTCACAATTCACATATGTTGTACTCATGCAAAATGGTACCATTATGCGGCTGAACTAGAAGGCGGAGTTCCAACGTATGCTGTAGATATCTCGGTAGGACCCGGTTATCTGCTTGATGACAAGAGAATAAACTATGTTGTGAAGCAGCTAAACGATGCGATTTCATGGATGGAGAAAATAACAGGAAGAGAGTACGATGATGAGCTGCTAATCAAAGCCGTTTATGCAGAAGCCGATTCGATGTCAACTTGGGCGAGAATCTGCAAGCTGAATCAGGCGAAGCCAGCTCCGCTTGAGGAAAAATCGATGTTCAGTCTTTATGTACTGAACCTGATAAACCGATCAGACCCAGAAGTGGCAAAGCTCTACCACAAGCTTTACGATGAGGTTGAAAGCAGGGTGAAAAGAGGAATTGGGGCTTTAACTTACGAGCAATTCAGATTCCTCACCGACAATCCACCACCATGGGCTTTCTTGAAGGTCTATAGATATCTGGAGAAGGAGTATGGAGCCGTTTCATTGGGAGCGATTTACACATTTGGACTTGCCGGAGGATGGCTGGGAATGGATGAAAAGGGAGAAAAATGGATTTGGGAGCCAGCTCCAACTCCTGAGGAGGCTGGAGTTGAGATAACAAATAGAGAAGAGGCTCTTAGATGGACTGCAGAATACAACCTCAGATACAGGGCTTCTTGGCAGCATGAGTACTCCCACTGGATCAGAAAGCTTGAAACATACCAGATGATCAAGGACTGGAATGCTGATGCCATTATCATGCACATAAACAGAGGATGTGAGTTATGGAACTTGTCAACACTTGAGGTTAGAGACTACTTAGTTAAAAATAACATACCAGTTGCAACATATGAAGGAAACATGGCAGACCCCAGAGACTTTGACGAGGCGAGAACCTTTAACGTAATAGACTCCTTCATGCAGAGTATGGGTATTGAAAGGATCTCTGAAAAGTAGTGAAAAGTAGGAGGTGGAGAGATGATTGTGGCTGGAATTGATGTGGGATCAAAATATACAAAGGTTGTTCTGCTAAACGAAAATAAAGAGATCATAGGAACCTCAAATGTGAGAACGGGTATCGACCACCAAAAGACTGTCGAAGAGGCTTTAGATGAGGCACTAAAAGCTGCAGGTATTTCCAGAGATGATATTAATAAATTCGTTGCAACGGGGTTCGGAAAGATTTCAGTTCCATTCGCAGACAGCGAACTCACACAGGTTGTTGCCGCTGGAAAAGGTGCCTATTTCGTATGGCCAAAAGTTAAAACAGTCATAGAGGTTGGTGCTGAAGAATCGAGGGCTGTGAAGGTTGATGAGAATGGAAACATCAAGGATTTTGCCTTAGCTGATAAATGTGCAGCTGGCACAGGCTCATTCGTGGATGCGATGGTGAGGTATTTAGAGGTTCCCCTAGAAGAATTCGGAAGGATGTCCCTCGATGCCAAGGGAGAAGTTCCAATGAACGCTCAGTGTGTTATTTTCGCTGAATCTGAGGTTGTCTCCCTTTTGCATGACAACGTACCAAAACCGGAGATTTCAAGAGCAATCCATGATGCAATAGCCGATAGAGTTGCATCCATAGCCAGAAGAGTTGGAATTGAGGATGATGTCGTTGTGATAGGTGGGCTTGCAAACGATGTAGGTTTCGTTGATTCTCTCAAGCGAGAACTTGGAACAGAAGTTTATGTGCCTGACAAAATCGCCCCCGAACTTATTCCAGCACTGGGAGCAGCGCTTTCCGGTTTATAATTTTTGGAGGTGAATTGGATGGAGGCAATTCAAGAAAGTGAATATTGGAGATGGCCTGAAACAGTTTGGATAGACGAGAGTAAAAACTGGAAAGAAGCAGAGGTAATAAGTTGCGGAATAGATCTTGGCTCTGTCAGTTCGCAGGCAGTTATCATGCTCGATGGAGAACTTTACGCTTACTCCAACCTTAGAACTGGATCAAGCAGCGCAGCAAGCTCTGAAAAAGCACTCGGATCAATTTTGGATAAAATTGGTGACATGAAAAGGGAAGACATACACTACATAGTCGGAACTGGATACGGCAGAGTTAGCATACCCTTTGCACACAAAACTATTACAGAGATTGCATGCCATGGAAGAGGAGCTAACTACATCTATGGTCCAAGTGTTAGGACAGTCTTAGATATGGGAGGTCAAGACCTGAAGGCAATTAAGATAGACCACAGAGGGAAGGTTGTAAACTTCCTAATGAACGACAAATGCGCTGCTGGAACTGGTAGAGGTATAGAAGTTGTCGCAGACCTGCTTTCAATCCCGATAACAGAAGTGGGCTCTATGTCGCTAGAGGTATACCCAGACGATGAACCTGAGCCAGTTAGCACAACTTGTATAGTCTTTGGAAAGTCAGAAATTCTCGGCCTGATAAGAAAGGGATGGCCCAAGAACAGAATACTGGCTGCATTCTTCAGATCTGTAGCTACAAGGGTTGTAGAATTGCTGGAGAGAGTTGGGGTTGAAGCGGACTTTGCAATTACAGGAGGGATCTCCAAAAATCCAGGTGTCGTAGTAAGAGTGCAGGACATGCTTGGCATGAAAGCTCTTGAGACAGAATACGATCCCCAGATAGCTGGAGCCATAGGTGCGGCTTTGTTTGCGAAAGCTCTCTACGAGAAGCAGACTGGCAAAAGATAAACTAAATAGACCTCCTATTTTTTTGAGGTGGTTTTTTGATTGAGGTTGTTAGTGAAATTTTAGAGAATTACAAAGATAGCGGAAGCCTCATTAAAATCCTGCAAGAAATTCAGAACAACCTCGGTTATGTTCCAAAGGAGGCGGTTGATGAGGTTTCAATGAAAACAGGGATCTCGCCTTCTCAAATCTACGGTATACTAACCTTTTACTCTCAATTTCGCTTAACTCCTCCTGGAAAGTACACGCTAAAAGTTTGCCTTGGTACAGCATGCCACATAATGGGAGGCCATGAGATTTTCGAGCATTTGAAGAGAAAATTCGGGATTATGGACAACGAAACAACCGAAGATGGATTGTTTACACTAACCAAAGTCAGATGTCTGGGCTGCTGCGGTATGGCTCCCGTCATTATGGTCGACGACAAAATCTACGGGAGGATAGATATCTCGAAAACCGAGAGACTAATAGATGATTTCAAATGAGAATGTATTTTTCGTACTCTACGAAATATTACAAGATATGGGAAGAATAGGAGAATACCCATAGAGGTGTTTCCATGTCAGATGTAAAGATTATGGTCTGTCACGGAACGAGCGGTTTGTCAGCTGGAGCCTCAGAAGTTTATAAAAAATTTGAAGAGGAGTTAGATAGGCAAGGCCTATTGGACTCATGTGAACTGATAAAAACAGGAGATAGGGGTTATTTTAGAGATGTTTTAGTAGATATAATCCATCCTGATACCGGAAGGGTTACTTATCAAAACATTAAACCGAAAATCGTGCCGGAATTGGTTGAAAGACATGTTAAAAATGGTGAAATAGTAAAAAAATATTCGGCAAAGAAGGCCTATCAGGATTTTTTTGCTGGACAGAAAAGAATTGTTTTGAGAAGATGTGGAGAGATCGATCCTGAAAACATAGAATTTTACCTTAAAGATGGTGGGTATAAAGCCTTAGAGAGAGTCCTAACCCAGATGAGACCAGAAGAGGTTATTGAAGAGATTAAAAAATCTGGTTTGAGAGGTAGAGGTGGCGCTGGCTTTCCAACAGGTATCAAATGGGAATTATGTAGGGCTCAGAAGGCTCAGCCCAAGTACGTGATTTGCAATGCCGATGAGGGAGATCCGGGAGCATTTATGGACAGAAGTGTTTTAGAGGGGGATCCCCATGCTGTTCTGGAGGGAATGGCTATAGCCGGATACGCGATCGGTTCAAATGAGGGATACATATACTGCAGAGCCGAATATCCTTTAGCGATTAAAAGATTGAAAATTGCCATTTCTCAGGCCAAAGAAAGGGGATTTATAGGTGAAGATATCCTTGGAACGGATTTTTCATTCGATATCAAACTTACGGAGGGGGCAGGAGCTTTCGTTTGTGGCGAGGAGACTGCTTTGATAGCATCGATTGAGGGAAAGCGGGGAATGCCAAGACCCAGACCCCCCTATCCAGCTCAAAAGGGGCTGTGGGGAAAGCCGACGATAATAAACAATGTAGAGACTTTAGCCAACGTACCCACTATCATCCTTAAAGGTGGAGAATGGTATGCCTCCATCGGAACAGAGAAAAGCAAGGGTACGAAGGTTTTTGCCTTAGCTGGGAAGGTGAGAAACACCGGCTTAGTTGAGGTTCCATTAGGTACGACGATTAGAGAACTCCTTTATGGCCCGGGAGGTGGGCCTGCGAAGAAGATGAGGAAGATAAAGGCTATCCAGATCGGAGGGCCTTCGGGCGGTTGTATACCTGAAAATCTCTTCGACACTCCAATAGATTTTGATTCTCTCGTCGGAGCGGGAGCGATTATGGGCTCAGGTGGGCTCATAGTACTCGATGATTCAACATGCATGGTTGACCTCGCAAGATTCTTCCTCAGCTTCACTAGCGATGAATCCTGCGGAAAATGCTTCCCGTGTAGATTAGGCTTAAAAAAGATGCTTGAAATTCTAAACAAGATCGTAAGCGGAAATGGTGAGCTGAAAGATGTGGAGTACCTCGAGAACCTGGCAAAAAGCGTAATGGATACAGCTTTGTGCGGTCTAGGCAAAACAGCCCCAAATCCGGTTTTAACAACCCTGAAGTATTTCAGAGATGAGTACGAAGCCCACATCCTTGAGAAAAGATGCCCCGCAAATCAATGTGTTGCTCTATTAAAATTTGAGATTGATGAGGAGAAATGCACGAAATGCGGTAGTTGTTTCAAAGCCTGCCCTGAGAATGCTATAATCTGGGAAAAAGGAGAGTACGCAAAGATAATCAAGGAAAAGTGCATAAAGTGTAAGGCTTGCATAGAAGCCTGTGATTTCATGGCCATTGAGTAGGTGATTGTATGGCTGATATGACAAAAATGATAACTCTCAAAATTAACGGTTCGGAAGTAGAGGTTGAAAAAGGCTCCACAGTTTTGGATGCCATCAGGGCTGCTGGAATATACGTTCCTACCCTCTGCTACCATCCCAACCTCATACCGCATGGTGCTTGCAGATTATGCATCGTTGAAATTGATGGGATTAAAGGGTTTCCCACTTCCTGCACAACTCCTGCAGAAGATGGAATGGTTGTATATACTGACACGGAAAGGGTGAAAGAGCTAAGAAAAGAGATCCTTTCGTTGATACTCGAACAGCATCCTCATGAATGCATAATATGCCCCCAAAGAGAAGGTTGCAGCAGAACGCAATGCTCATCAAACGTGCCAGAGGATGAGAGGTGCTGTCCGGTATTCGATGTATGTGAATTCAGGAAGGCTGTGGAGTACGTTGGAATCGAAGAAGGCACGCCAAAATACGTTCCCAGAAAAATCCCTCAAATTGAGGAGCCTTTCTTCATTCGAGATCCAGAACTTTGCATAGTTTGTGGAAGATGCGTTAGAGTATGTCAGGATGTGATAGGGGCCTCAGTCCTAGAGTTCGTTTACAAGAGTTCAGATATCACGGTCTCCACCGCCTACAATCTACCCCTTGCCGAAGTTGGCTGCAGGTTCGATGGTTGCTGTGTTGAAGTTTGTCCAACAGGAGCTCTCAGAGACAAAACGAGAAGATGGGATGCTCCACCGTGCAACGTGGCTTGCCCCTTAGGCTATACTCCTTCGAAGATGGTCAATTTAACTTCAAAGAAGAAATTCGAAGAGGGTGCAAGGTTAATCCTTGAAAAAGCGGCCCTTTCAAAGGTAGTTAGCTACATCTGTCAAGCTCCTTGCGAGAGAGATTGTAGACGGGGCGTGTTGAACGAGCCGATTTCAATAAGATCCATTGAGAGGTTTTTGCTCGATAGACATAAAGCAGAACTACCGATGAAGATGCCTGATAAGGGTAAAAAAGTAGCAGTAGTTGGTTCAGGGCCTGCTGGCCTTTCAGCTGCTTATTGGCTAGCACTCCTTGGCTATGCTGTTACAATTTTCGAAGCTGGATCTGAGATTGGGGGGGGATTAAGATTTATTCCTGAATTTAAGCTCCCCCAGAGTATTGTCAAAGAAGAAATAGAAAAAATAGCCAGCTTAGGAGTCGAATTCAAAACGAATACACAGATAAGCAAGCTCGATGATCTCAAAGAGTATGATGTAATCCTTTTAACCATTGGAAGACAAAAAAGCGAAGATTTAGATGTAAGATCAATAATATCCGAGGCTATTTCTGGAAAAGAGTTAGAGTTCAAGAAAGTGGCCCTGATCGGAGGAGTTATGAGTCTTGATGCCGCAAGAACATTAGTCAGGCTTGGCATAGATGCAGTTCTCATATCAAACAGATCTAATTTGCATTTGGACGAATTGAAGGAAGCAGAAAGCGAGGGTGTGAAAATTTACGAAGGTGATGCAAAAGATGTAAAAATTAACGAGGTTGAAGGGGGCTACGAAGTTATAGTAAATGGAAACATGATTAGGGTGGACAAAGTCATTTCTGAAAGATTCTCAGTGGATGAAGAATTAGGTCTCAGGATTAAAGATGGTTTGCTAGTAACAAAGCAGAATCTGGAGACTTATCAAAGAGGTGTGTTTGCGGCAGGTTCTGCTGTGTTAGATGAGTTTTCCGTGGCAAGATCAATTGCAACCGCAAGAAGGGCTGTTGAGGAGATCGATAAATATTTGGGTGGAAATGGTTTTACTGAAGCTCAACCCTATGAGGAAGAACCGGACTTCTGGCTGGGAAGAACCGAGAACTTCGCAGAGCTAGGAAGAATAAAGATGCCACTCTCAAAGAAAGGAGGTTTTGAACTGGTCGAATTGGGATATGGAGAGAAGGAAGCTAGCGCAGAAGCTATTAGGTGCCTCAGATGTGATCTCAGACTAAAGCTGGAGTCGCCACCACTGCCACCCGAGGAGTTCATGGAGTTGACCGAGAAAAACATCGCCACTGTTCCAGAAGTCGAAGGTGTTGTCAGGCTTTTTGACGAAGAAAAGAACATAATATTTATAAAAGGAACCGAAGATATGAAATCTCTCCTAGAAGAATACCTCCAAGATCCAGAAGCTAAATACTTCACCTACGAAGAAGATAAGATGTTCACGAAAAGGGAGAGTGAGCTGATACAGGAATTCCTGCAGAAACACGGCAGAATGCCGAAGTACAACGATGAACTTGAAGATCTATTCTAATCAATTTTTTGATTAATATTAAAAAAATATATTAAAAATTCCTAGTGTTTTACCCTTTATTGTTGAACTTCTTGAACTTGAAGCTCAGGCATCCTTCCTGTTTTCTTTGCCCAGACGTATGCTAGACCTCTATACATCAGGTGTGCGAACTTCGAGTAGGGAGCGTAGACTAGAAGCATGAAAACGAAGTACAGATGCACTAGGTAAATCGGATATGCGATGCTCGCAGCTCCAGCAAACCTCGAAGTTTCCATGAGAATTCCAGTTATCACGACGAGATAGAGATCAGTTATAAAGAACCAGTCCTGATAGCTTGGACTTCCTGTCACGTCAGATCTTGAAAGTCTCGCATAAATAATCCAACTAACCCCTACGAATACGAAAAGAAAGCCTATATTCCCTAGAATTTTCACAGGATCATAAATCTCGAGTGCCAGTTCCTCTATACCAAAACCATACATGTAAACTATGGCTCCGGCAGTTGAGATGGCAAGAAGAATGAAGCCATAGAATGCTCCGAGATGTGCCCAGTATCTGTAGTTGTTCTGAGTGCACTCACGGAACCTTGAGTGCTTTATTATCTCAAGCAAAGCTTGCAACAACTCGCTCAGAAATCCCCCAACTTTCTGTTCAGTCTTCCCTTCAATACCCCTTTCAACCTCGAAAACGAGATCCTGGGACATTCCAATTGCCTTCCAGTACTTGTAGAAGCTAATCAATGCAACAATGATGACATAGGCTCCCATCGTCAGTCCTGCAACCTCAATTGCTAAATCATTGATGAACGAGCCAAAAATTACGTGTTCCATGTTCGGGGTTTTCAAAACTCCAGGGATCTGGAGAACTGCAAAGATCAGAATGAGTGGTATCGCCAAAACTATAGGAAGGTACAGAGGGGAAGTGAAGAGTTTGCCGATGAACTTCGGCGTGGAATACTCATAAAAAACGTAGTTTCTCACAGCATTGAGAACTTCTCCCGGCTTTGCACCTCTTGGACAGTTTATAGAGCAATCGTTGCATTGATGACAGAGCCATATATCTGGATCGTTAAGCAGTCTATCCTTCAAACCCCATTGAGACCAAATCATCTCCTTTCTCGGGAAGGGATTGTCATCGGGTGATTGGGGACAAACTACAGAGCAAGTTGCACACTGGAAGCACTTCTTCAGCGAAGCTCCTCCCATCTTAAGCAAATCCTTTACAAACCTTACATCCGGTTCCACTCTGATCATTTTCTCACCTCAAAAATAAAGAATTAGAACCCTTTGTATGGGTTAGGACCTATCTCTTCAACTTCCTCAATGAACTTCTGGATTATTTCCGGTATCTTATCGTAGTCAGAGATAGGCAACTGTACAACCTTGACTCTTTCAGGCTCAAGAGCAAGTCTCTCTAAAGTTTCCTTGACGTTCTCCATTCTCCTGTTCGCAAGTTCACTACCTCTGAGGAAGTGACACTGATAGTCTTCACCATACTTACAGCCTATAAGTATGGCTCCATCAATACCTCTTGAAAGGGCATCGGCAATCCAGACAACGTTGAATGAGCCCAGACATCTGAGTGGGATTATTCTAACGTTAGGATGCCATTCAAGTCTGTTGAGAGCTGCCATGTCGAAAGCGGGATATGCATCGTTCTCGCACACGAACGCCAAGAATCTCAGCCCCTCGTCCTCATCTTCTGGCACATAGATTGTTTTAACTATCGAACCGATCATGTCAACGCTGTAATTCTTGAAGGAGACAATCCTCTCTGGACATGCACCCATACAGACACCACATCTTCTGCATCTGTTCGGATTTGGCAGTGGTGTGCCTTTTTCATCTTCATCAAGAGCTCCAAATGGGCACTCTTCAGTACATCTCTTGCACTGCGTGCAACGCTGCAGGAAAAACTCCGGATAGCTTAGATCACCAACCCTCGGGAAGGTGGCTGCTCCAATGCTTATCAGCTCCAAAGCCTGCACAGCCTTCAAAGCTGCTCCCGTAGCATCGTATTCGCTTTCCACAACACCCATTGGCTGTCTTATCGGACCGGCAGCATAGATTGCTGTTCTTCCACTTTCGTACGGGAAGCATATGAAATTCGAGTCGGAGAAACCGTACTTGAGCGGCGGCAGATCTGGGCCCTGCCTATACTGAAGGTTAAGAATTCCTTGGTATTCCTCAAGAGCTTCCCAGAGCTTATCCGAGGCAACGATCAACGTCTCATTCGGTTGCGGCTCACCCAGCCCCATTAACTCTCTCGCCTTGAAGTATCTCTTCTGGTATTCATAGAATCTTGGAACCATTCCCGTTGCAAGAACAACGAGATCTGCCTCTATCTCTATGTCCTCCCCCAGCAGGGTATCGGTCACCTCTACAATCATCTTACCATTCGTCTTGCTGATTTCCTTGAGCTCACCTTTCGTTAAGAATACCCCCGGATCCTCCTGAACGCGTTTGTAGAAGTCCTCATACTCTCCGGGCGTTCGAATATCCTTATAGATTATGAAGGCCTTAGCATCTGGATTCTGATTTCTAACATACAAAGCCTGCTTCAGCGATACCATGCAGCAAATCCCCGAACAATACGGAAGATGATCGGGATCTCTCTGACCCGCACACTGAATGAAAACAACGCTCTTTGCCTCCTCGCCCGTGGATGGAACGACTATTTTTCCATTTGCAGCCATCTCTTCCATCTGAACGTTTGTAATGACGTCCGGATATTTTCCATAACCCAGATGTTCCAGCTTTGTCGCATCGTATGGTTCCCAGCCCGCCGCAACAACTATCGAGCCAATCCTCACTTCCTCCTTCGTACCATTTTTGCTTATCACGACATCGAAAAGACCTGGCTGACCTGAGATTTTCTCGACATAGGATGAGGTGAAAACCTTGATCTTTTTGTTCTCCATCACAGCCTTTATCTTCTCATCTATATCGGGCTTGCGGAGATCTCTGAACGGTGGTTTGTCGGGGGTGAGCCAGGTGAATTTTTTAACCCATCCTCCGAGTTCTGCCTCCTTCTCAACGAGATAAACCTCATATCCAGCGTTTGCAGCCTCCAAAGCAGCGGTTAATCCCGTTACCCCTCCACCGATAACCAGAACGTTCTTTGAAATCTCCTCCTTGTACGGCTCTGGCAGCTCTGTTTTCTGGGCTTTAACTATCCCCATCCTTATGTAATCCTCTGCAAGCATCTGCGTATCGCTATCGTTGGGTTTGTGACTCCAGACGACGTGCTCTCTTAGGTTCACCCTCTCGACTATAACATCGGGGAAGTTGAACGTGTCGAAGTTGACCCTGGGAGAACAGGCAGCTATAATTACCGTATTAACGCCTTCCTCGATATCCTTCTTTATCAGCTCAACTCCATCTGAGTTGCAGAGGAATTCGTGGGTTTTCGTTTCAACAGAAAACTCCTCATCTGCAACCTCTTTCAGCTTGTCGATGTCAAGAGATTTTCCGATCTCGCATCCCGTACATATGTAGAGCATATATTTCTTCTCAACCTGCTCAGCATCCGCCATCCTAATCACCTCTTAGCTATCTGGATTCCTTTCAAGGCTGCTGCCGTTCCCTGCTCAACAACCGATGCGACGTCTGCCGGACCCATAGCAACTCCCGCTGCGTATATCCCTGGCGATTCGAAGTTCGCAAATCCGTAGTCGTCAAGTTTGAGTTCCTCTATCGGAAGCTTTACTTCGAAAAGCTCCGGCTGCATTCCCGTGGCGAGCACAACCATTTCAACCTCGGTTCTGGTTTTTTCTCCGGTTAGTGTGTTCTCGGCAATCACTACGAGATTCCCGTTTTCTGCTTCTTCAACCTTCGCAACCTTGCCCTTAACGAATACGATGTTCTCATCCTGGCTCACTTTGGTATAGAAATCCTCGAGCCTCCCCGGAGCCCTTATATCGATGTAGAAAATGTAAGCCTTCGAATCCGGAATCTGCTCTCTCAGGTATGTCGCCTGCTTCATCGAAGCGAGGCAGCATATTGCCGAGCAGTAAGGCAGATGGTTCTCATCCCTCGATCCAGCGCATTGCACGAATGCAACGGTTTTCGGTTCCTTCCCATCACTCGGCCTCACGATCTTGCCTTTGGTCGGCCCGTTAAAGGCAGCAAGTCTTTCCATCATCACGTTCGTTATCACGTTTTCGTAGACTCCAAAACCGAGGTTGTCGAGCTTGGCAGCATCGTAGGGTTTCCATCCTGTCGCAACGACAATTGACTCGGCCTTTATTCTGATCGTTTTTGCCTCCATGTTCAGATTGATCGCATCGTAGTCGCAAGCTTCAACGCACTTCGCACACTCAAGCTTTTTGCACACGCTATCATCGATAACGTACTTCATTGGAAATGCGAGATCATGAGGCAGATAGATCGCTTTCGTTTTGTCCATTCCGTAGTTGAAGTCGTTGTCTCTTTCGACAGGACAAACTTTAGCGCACTCTCCGCATGCAGTGCATTTTTCCAGATCAACGTACCTCGGGTTCAATCGAATGTCAACATCAAACGCTCCGGGCTCACCGCTAACATCAACGACTTCTGCCATAGTTAGATACCTGATCTTCGGATTCGTCCTTATCCTCCTGAAGAGAATCTCTAGGCCACAATAAGGTGGGCAAAGCTTCGGGAAATAGCGGTAAAGTTGTGCAACCCTTCCACCAAGGTAAGGTTTCTTTTCGACCACGAAAACGTCGTAGCCTGCTTCCGAAGCCTCCAGAGCAGCACTTAAGCCAGCGATGCCACCACCAATAACCAAAATATTTCCGTTTAGCGACCCTGACGGAATACTATCTCTCATTGCTATGCCTCCTTTATTTACACGTTTTTAACTTGTGTTTACTATTTTTACCTTATTTTCGCTTCGTTTTTACCTCGTTTTTACCTCGTTTTTAACCCGTCGAATTTCCGATCCAATTACTTAAAAACTTTATCTTATTTGATTTTAATAAAATAAACTAATAAAATTAGAAAGCTGTGGAAAGTACAAGATGACTTAAGAAAGCTCATGAATACTGTTCATAAGGTGAAGTGTGTGAAGTGGTTTGTCTTTCCCAGGATTATTCCCAAGATCGTCATCAACCAACCTAACTCCATGGAGTTGAAAAATAAGTTGCCTTTCAAAGTTTAATTTTTTGATTTTATTTTTAAATTATCTTCAAGCTTTAGTATATATTTTAAATATTCAAAGCCAAACTTCATCAAGGCAACTTCATCATTTTTTATGCGTTCGATCTCCTCGTCATCGAGGTCAACGATATCCAAGAATTTGCTTTCAAAGACAAATCTTCTAAAATTATCTATGTCATAGCTTACCATGTAAATCAAAGATTGCTTTTTTGAATCAATTTCTTGTCTCTTGCAAAGCTGAATCTTTTTCCATTCCCTGTTCATCTCATCGTATACATCCAATCCTTGATCGATCTTCCATTCCCTAATCGTCCACTCCTTATCTTCATTATGTCCGAGGCATTTTGGATCTTTTATAAAGAAATAAAACTCCTCTATCCTTTTTACTCCACCCTCCCCTACAATTCCCGTAGCTTGAGCAACCGGGTAGTATCTACATGTTGTTGGTCTATCCTCATATATGCTGCATCCTTCTGGAGTCACAAACGGACACTTTCTGATTACAGCATATGGGAGTGAAGAGGATTTGTCAAGGTGAATGGACGTATACTTAGAAAGAAATTCTCCAGATGAGATTCCCAACCTGTTTTTTATTCTCAAAACATCGTAGGGTGTTAAGATTATCTCCCCCTCACAACAAGTGTTAAAGCATTCGAGGTCTTTGTGGCATCTGAACTTGAATCTTGAGTCTAACGTTCTTTTAGTTGTATCGAAATGTTCCATTTTTATCACATTTATCACAAAAAATAAAAAATTTATAGGATTGGAATCATGGGCCTTTCAATCACTTGCCACTCGTTCTTCTCAGCATCGTATTTCAGGTTTATGAACTTCCTCTCGTTCTCATCGAGTTTGAGGTAATCCGTCTTGAGGTAGTAACCCGGCCATCTCGATTCCTTCCTTGCAAGCCTTGTTCTCACGCATGCTTCTGCAACCCAGTATCTGTGTCTCGCCTCCCATGCTCTCAGCAGCTCGTGGAGATTTTTCGCAGCAAGTTTACCCATGTCCTCTCTGCAGAAGTTTAGCTTCCAGAGTGCTCTTTCAAGATTCACGTTCGATGTTTCATAGTTCGTCTCCCAACCGCCAGCATACTCGCCCATGATCTTCTGAACCCTGAAGAGGAACATCTGCGGCGAGACGTAGTTGGGATTTATCTCAGGTTGAGTGGTGTAGTTCTTGTACTCTTCGTAAAGATTCAGTGGTTTATAGACTTCCTCCTTCAGCTTGTTTATCGTTTCTTCCGATACATTCGGTGTGTAATCCTGGTGATCGTATGCGTATCTAACCACCGACTTCCCTGCGATTCTTCCCTGTGCATGTGAACCGCTTGAGAATTTGTGAGCACAAGCTCCAACACCGCAGCCTGCGGTAAACAAGCCTTTGAGCGTTGTCATCAGGTTGTACTGTTCAGGAAATATATCCGCATATTCTTTCGGCATGAGATCATCAGGCCCACATACCCATGCACCCACAGAGGAGGCATGCGAACCTATGAACACAGGTTCGGAAAGCTGTAATTCTGATGGTTGTTCAGCGGGATCGACATTGTGTGCTGCCCACCAGGTAGCTGCTGAGATTGTCATGTCGAGGAAGTCTTCCCAGCACTCAGATTCCCACTCTTTTAGCTTTTTCTTCAGTTCCTTGGGATCGGTTATCTCTTCTTTGAATCTTTGCACTACCCATTCTGTATGCATCCAGAATGGTGGAGCTTTTGCTTCCTTTATTGCAAGCAACATCTCGTAGTTCCTCAATGGTGTCGGCACGGGTGTTGCCTTGTCATAGGGCCCCCACTTTGCCAGTTCATCTGGGTATGCGCCTACATATGGCTCGTGGTAGGCGTTCGTTGCGGGAGTTTTGAAGAGTAGGAAGAACGTTCCTACCGGACCATAGGTGTCTCTGAACCTTGGTGGAACAAATGTCACATCCATCTGTGTGAGTTCTCCCCCTGCAAGGAGTGTTAGGGCATAGGTACTTCCGCCAAGGAATGGAGCCATCCATGACCTTCCAAATCCTTCTCCCTGTGATCTCGGCCTGAACACATGCACTGCGCCGCCCAACACACAGAGAACGGCCTTTGCCTTGAACACATAGAATTTATCTTCCCTTACGCTAAAGCCTACTGCACCGCAAACCCTGTCAGGCTCTTTTTCATCCTTAAGCAGATGTGTAATGTAAACCCTCTCTATGAGCTGACCCTTATCACCCAAAGCTTCAATGGCAGACTTTGCAGCTTCCGCCACGATCACTTTGTAGCTCTCGCCAGAGATCATCACCTGCCATTCGCCAGATTTTACATAGTTTCCTGCCTCATCTTTCCATATGGGAAGGCCCCACTTATCAAAGAGCTTTACAGTTGAGTCCACATGCCTTGCGACATCGTAGACGAGATCCTGTCTTGCCAGACCCATCTGGTCGTTTGTTACGTACTCAACAAACCTCTCAGGCCTTCTTGGGTTCTGGGTTACCTTTCCATCCAGTCCCATGTATGTGTTCATTGCTGAAAGCCCCATTGCAACTGGACCACTTCTATCAACAGCAGCTTTATCAACCCACGTTACTTTCAATCCCAATGGCTTAGCCCAGTACGCTGCTTCTACAACAGCACCGCACCCAGCCATTCCTCCACCGAGTATTAAAACATCCGTTTCAATTTCTACGGTTTCCGCTTCGTACGGCATTATATACCCCCCCTATTTTTTTAAGGTCGGGAGCTCATCCACTCCCATTATATTAGGTTCTCCCATGAGTAGCGGGTTTTTGAGATCCTCTGGGCTTGGCTCTGGGAATCCTTCGAGAGCTCTTATAGAGCCTTCCGGTGTTGTTCTTATTTTGTACTTAAACCTCTTGATTCTCCCGTCCCTGTATTTTATTGTCCACATGATGTCCTCTGAGCCTCTCAAAGGAATAGTTGAGGCGCCGAGTGGCATGAAATCCGCGTAACTCCTTATTTCTATGGCCTGCTGCGGGCAGATCTTTACGCAGCTATAGCATTCCCAGCACCATTCAGGCTCCTGGTTATATGCCTTCTCTCTCTCCTTATCCAAAACCATCAGGTCGTTGGGGCAGATGTATTGGCACGCTGTTCTGTCCAGTGCTTTGCATCCGTCACATTTTTCAGCTATTACAAAACTTGGCATCTTTTCACCTCCAACCTACCTTTCCAATTTTCCAATTTCTTTCCTCTCCTAATTTCGAAACCTTTTAAATTTTTTACTAAATTTAAAAAAATTTAACATAATTTAAATTTCTGAGGTATCTATGTCCGGTGGTGGTATATATTCGGATTCCTTTGCCGCAAGCTCCTTTATTTCATCCATCTTCTGGAAAACAGCCTCGATCACTTCTGTACCAAGAGTTTTCTTCTCAACAACCTCGTTGAAGAGGGCTCTCTTGAAAGCAACGGGCAAATCTTCAAGGTAGCTTCTTGAGTCAATTCTTGCATTCGGAAATTCTGCCAGTATTTTCTTTGACAATTCTTCAGGAACTTCAAGTACCAACGATTTTATCTGACCGCCAAAAAGAGTTGTTAGTTTCTCTTCAAGTCCCGTACCCTTTATCGCTGAAAATCTCACATCATCAAGCAGTAAACCTATGTAGTGTACCATTGCCATCACCTCTTTAGATTTACCTCCATTGGTGGGACATCTATCTCTAGCGTTTTGTCTTTCTCTGCCAGATATTTCGGATTTACGAACGGATAACCATAGACCTTCCACCATTTCACTATTGCCTTATAAACCTCAGGTCTCATGATGACATTCGGTGGGAAAATTCCCTCTGCAACCATGCCCCTAATGAAACTACCACTGAGTTTCTGCTTCTCCTTCTCATGCCCACACGTCTGGCTATATGCCATCTCTCCACACTTCGGGCAGTACCAGAACTCGGCCATGTTTTGTGGAATTATTTTCAAGCCATAGTCAACCTCATTCGGTGGTGCCTCGAATCCAAAGCTCGGAATGCCGTCTCTCCACAGGATCTGGGTTGCATACATATCATAGTACTCTCCCACAGCCGCATGATCCCTGCCGAACATGTGGTGGGTGCACCCCATGTTCTGCCTGATTATTCCATGCAAAAGCGATTCAATTGGATTGCCATATCTCATATCCCAGAGTGTGAAAGTTACCATGTGTCTTTCTGGCTTTATATATCCGAATCTGTTTACAGCTGAATGTCCTTCAAGAATCGCCTCGTCCGGATAATCTCCCCTTCTCTTTGCCCCGATTATTGCATTTACAAGAATTCCATTGCAGGGTTCTATGTCTCCAGTATATGCAGCGTTCTTCATTAAAGCTTCATGTCCAACATGGGGAACGTTTCTTGTTTGATGTGCTATTGCAGTCCTCCATCCCTTTTTCTTGAATTCCTCTCTGCATTTAGCTGGAGGGAACCAGAACTTGTTGTAAGGGTCTCTGAATTTTGGTTCATTTATTATTGTGTATTTTCCTGCAATAACAACAGGATTTAAAGATCTGTAAATCATATATCCAGGATGTTTCTCATCAAAAGGAACCCTCACTACCTCGGGATTTTTCTCTGGTGTTCCAAACGTTCTCGTGGCAATGTCAACAGGATCTATTTTGTAGATTTCATCAATATCGAGAACTGCGAAAGGCTGTCCCTTGAGTCTTAAAAGAAGCCTATCACCCTCTCCAACACCAAGATTCTTGTAATCTTCCTCGGTTACATCGAAGACAAGTGGATACGGAAATATCCATTCACTGAGAAGTCTTCTTTCCTCGAGTACTCTCTCTACCTCATTTCTCACCATCGACCCCTCTACAGGGCTGAAGAAACCATAGCAAATCGACACTATTTCTCTGTAAACATTTCTTATGGGCACACCGTCAAGCAACGTCGGTTTTATGTCAAAAGCGACACACCCATCAGCCATTTTCTTAGCACGATCTGGATTTCTAACTACTCTATCAACTATATTGCCACCGTGAGGAGGTGGTGTTCTCAACAATACCATTCAAATCAACCCCCCTTTCCAAAAACTGTAACCTATCTAACCTATATAAGTCTTTCGAATAATATTTACACGATTAATCATATCTTAAGGCCACAAAGCTTCTTTTAGCCCAAATAAACCAATCTCCAATTTTTTAGACTGCAAAGTTGTGTTAGAAATATTATTAACATTTTACAATAACTGTAACAAACTGATTAAAAAATAAAATTTTTTAAAATTTTAAAAAGTAAAAGTCTACCCAACTGAAAATTTGGGAAACACCGAGAAACAAAAATAATTAAATCTATATGTCATACTAAAACTCATAAAACTCATGAAGACTCTTACGATCGACATCGGTACTGGAACACAGGATATTCTATTGTATGACAGTGATGAAAAACTTAAAAATTGTATAAAACTCATACTACCATCTCCAACTCGAATTATAGCCTCTAAAATCCAGAAAGCTACAGAATTGAGTAAGGATATCTTCCTTTCAGGTTATACGATGGGTGGTGGACCAAGTACTTTTGCTGCAAGAGAGCATCTGAAGGCCGGAAATCGGATTCTTTCCCTTGAAAAACCTGCCTTAACATTTAAAGATGACCTGAAAAAGGTAGAAGAGATGGGAATTGAGATTGTCAAGGAAAAGGAAGTCGCAGACTACACCGATCTCGTTGAGATTGAGCTGAGAGATGTGATGCTTAAAGAACTTAAATCCTTTTTTGGTTCCATAAACGTAGATTTACCCAACAAAATTTTTGTCGCAGTCCAAGATCATGGTTTTTCACCGAAAATGAGCAACAGAAAGTTCAGGTTCAAGGTTTTTGAGAAGATTGTCGAGAAAGGAGACATATTCTCCTTTTTCTACCCAGGTAATGAGGTTCCTGACTATTTCAATAGAATGACGAGTGTTGTGGAGAGCATAAATGATTTTGGCAGAGAAAATGGATTTGAATTCGATGTTTATGTTATAGACACGGTTTTTGCTGCCCTGATAGGAGCTATGATTGATGCTAAAGAATTTCCAGCCTTTATAGTAAATTTCGGGAATTCCCACACGATCGGGGCTGTGGTAAATAAGAATGGAGAAATTTATTCGATGTTCGAACACCATACTTCCATACTACGAAAAAGAGGTCAAGAGTGGATTTCTTCATTTCTCAACAGATTTCTAAACGGGGAGGTGAGTAACGAGGACGTTTTCGATGATGGGGGGCATGGAGCTTATGTGAGAACGGTGGTCAAGCCTAAGGATTTCATTTCAATTGGACCAAATGCTGAACTGAGTCCTTACAGAATCGCAAACCTCTATGATACGATGATCGCAGGAAATCTCGGGATGGTAAAAGCCTACGGTGAGTTGAGAGATGGATGATATTTCTTGGCAGGAATTCGAGGAGAAGGTAAAGGCTATCTTGGAAAGTAACAATTTCAAAACCGATTTTAGAGTTGTTTTCAAAGATGAGGAGGGTAGAGCTGAGATAGACGTTGTTGCTGAGAAATTCGGGCTCATTCTAGCTGTTGATGCCAAGAGATACAATAGAGGATGGCAAAGAAGGAGTGCGCTAAAAAGGGAGGCCCAGAAACACATGGATAGATGCTCAAGGTTTTCAAAAATCGTAAAATCTATGGTGATTCCGGTAATTGTCTCCTTAATCGATGATGAACTGTACATGTATGAAGGATGCATAATAGTGCCCTTTAGATCTTTCAACGATTTCCTTCTCAATCTGCATTACTATCTGGAAGAATTCGGCTGCGATTATAAATAAAGGGCCTTAAAATTTGAAGAATTATAAATAAGCTAAATCTAACAAAAAGCTATCCAAAATGTTTTATTACCTTGCACTTACATCAACCCGGTGATCTCATGATAACACGGGAGGACGTTATTCACATCTCAAAACTTGCAAAGGTTGAACTCAAGGAGGATGAGATTGAGAAATTCAGGGAGGGTTTTCAGAATATCCTCGAATACTTTAACATTCTTGATGAAGTTGAGGAGGATGTTGAGCCAACCTTTCAGGTTTTGCCCCTCAAGAACGTTTTCAGAGAGGATGAACCCAAGAAATCCCTTGAACAGGTGAAAGTGCTCATGAACGCAAAGCATGTAGAAGAAGGATACTTCAAAGGGCCTAGGGTCGTGGAATGATAAGCAAAAGTGATTGGCAAGGTGGTTAGATGCTAACAATCAGCGATTGGAAGGAGAAAGTTGAGAGAGAGGGAGCAAGGGACTCAATTGATGAACTGATTGAGAGAATAAAGAAGAGCAAGCTAAATGCATTCATAACAATAAATGAGGATTGCCTGAGAGATGTGGAAAAATTTGATAACGGTGAGCTTAAAGGTAAGCTTGCTGGCATTCCAGTTGCTGTGAAGGACTGTATCACTACTGAAGGTTTGCTAACAACCTGTGGCTCAAAGATCCTTCACGACTATATCCCCCCATTTGATGCTCATGTGGTTGAAAGACTCAAAGCAGAAGGGGCGATAATAGTCGGCAAAACGAACATGGACGAATTCGCGATGGGAACCACAACCGAAACTTCCTACTATGGCGTAGTCAGAAACCCCCACGATCTGGAAAGGGTTGCTGGCGGGAGCAGTGGAGGAAGCGGAGCTTGTATAGCAGCTGAAGAGAGCATTCTCTCACTCGGAAGCGATACGGGAGGAAGCATAAGATGCCCAGCAAGCTTCTGCGGTGTTGTAGGCTTGAAGCCAACTTACGGCCTTGTTTCAAGGTATGGCCTCATTCCCTATGCTAACAGTTTAGAGCAGATAGGTCCTTTTGCTGCGAGTGTCGATGACTTGGCTTTACTTTTAGAGGTAATTGCTGGCCCTGACGAAAGGGATTCGACAAACGCAAGAAGAGAATTTAAGTATAATCCCAAGGAAAGAAAGAACCTTAGAATTGGAGTAATAAAGGAAATGGGCGGGAACGATTACGTGATGTCTTCCTTTGAGGAGGTTGTCGAGGTAATAAAAAAGCACCATACTGTTGGCGAGGTTTCAATGCCGTCCTTTAAGTATGCATTGGCCGCTTACTACATAATAGCAATGAGTGAAGCTTCTTCCAACCTTGCAAGATACGATGGTGTCAGATACGGCTTATCCGATGAGACTCTATCTTCATGGAACGTGTTTTTCTCGAAGGTGAGGGCTGAAGGCTTTGGAGATGAGGTAAAGCGAAGAATAATGCTTGGAAGTTATGCCCTCTCAGCGGGGTACTATGGGAAATACTATCTAAAAGCTTTAAAGGTGAGAACACTCGTTGTCAGAGACTTCAAAAGAGCTTTGGATGATTTCGATTTACTCATAGCTCCCACGATGCCTGCCTTACCTTTCAAAATAGGAGAGCTCGCTGATCCCCTTACGATGTACAAAGCAGATGTTAACACCGTACCAATAAATCTTGCAGGAGTTCCATCTCTGTCCTTACCAATATTTGAGAGAAAAGGCTTACCGGTCGGAATGCAGATCATTGGAAACTATTTTGAGGAGAATTCAATACTTTCATTCGCAAAGTGGCTCGAAAAAGAGATAAAGGCGGTTAGCTAATCGTTAACGTTAAAGGGGTTAAGATGAGATTCGATGCAAGGAAATATCGGAAGCTTGTTGAAGAAGACTTTGAGTTCGCCTGGCAGAGCGGTGTTGAGATCCTAACACCAAAAGATCCGAATAAAACATTCCCGCGATACAGCTACACCATTGGAGAGGAACACCCCCTCTTCAAAACGATAAACGATCTGAGAAAATCCTACATCTCTCTTGGATTTAAGGAGGTTGTTAATCCGGTTATCGTTGAAGATGGCCATGTAAGAAGGCAGTTCGGAAAGGAGGCTTTAGCAGTTCTCGATAGATGTTTTTATTTGGCTTCCCTTCCAAGACCGAACATCGGAATTTCTGCAGAACGGATTGCTGAAATTGAGAAAGTAGCCGGCAAAAAGCTTGGTAAAGATGAGATCAACGAATTAAAATCGATTTTTCAAGAATTTAAAAAGGGAAAGATTGCCGGAGACGATCTTGGATTTGAGATTGCGAGCTCTTTAGCAATAACCGATTCAAAAGCAGTTGAGATCCTTGATAAGGTTTTTCCCGAGTTTAAAGAGCTTAAAGCCGAAGCTGGATCGCTAACTCTGAGAAGTCACATGACGACCGGCTGGTTTATAACGCTAAGCAAGATCGCAGATCGCTTTCCTCTTCCGATAAAGCTCTTCAGCATCGATAGATGCTTCAGAAAAGAGCAGGGAGAGGATGCCACAAGGCTTTACACCTACTTCTCAGCCAGCTGTGTTGTAGTTGATGAAGACGTGGGAATTGATGAGGGGAAAGCCGTTGCCGAAGGTTTACTGAGACAGTTCGGATTCAAGAAATTCAGATTCAGACTTGACGAGAAGAGGAGTAAGTACTACATCCCGGGCACGCAGATGGAGGTCTTTGCCTTCCATCCAAAGATCGTCGGCTCGAGCACGAAGTATGCCGATGGCTGGATCGAGATTGCAACCTTCGGTATTTACAGTCCGACAGCTCTAGCTCAGTACGATGTTGAATACCCAGTAATGAATCTCGGTCTTGGAGTTGAGAGACTTGCGATGATCCTCTATGATTTTTCTGACATCAGAGAACTTGTCTACCCATGGCTCTATGGCAGAATTGATCTTTCAGATATGGATGTAGCCAGGGCAATTAAGCTAATTGAGGTCCCCTATACCGTAGAAGGGTTGAGGATCGCTCAAAGCATTGCCGATACCGCGACTCAAAACTCAAAGCTGATAGGACCTATAGAGGTTTTGGCATACGAAGGAGAGCTATACGGTAAAAAGATAAGGGTAAGCATAGTTGAGAAAGAAGAAAACGTCAAGCTCTGTGGGCCTGCCTTTTCCAATGAGGTTATCGTTTATCAAGGCAGCATTCTTGGAGTTCCAAAAACGGATAAGTGGAACCATGTTTTTGAGCATGGATTTACAACCGGCTTGCGATATATCGATTCATTTGCTTACCTTGCTGCAAGGAAAGTTGAGGAGGCTGTCGCGATGGGGTTGAGGGAGGCGGAGATTCGCACAAGGGTTGTTGAGGGTCTTTCAGACATCAATCTTCAACTTCAGGAGAACATAAGGAAGTACATAATCTCAAGCGGTGGGAAAATAGACGTCAGAGGGCCGATGTTTGTGGCTGTCAAATATGAATTGAAGGATTGAAGGAGATAAAATAAGGAAGGAAAAATGAGCATCGAAAAGCTTAAAGATGAACAGATATCCCTCGCAAAACGCATCCAAATAAAAAACAAGATGAGTTTTGATGAGGTAGAATTTGTTGTCGGTGTGGATCAGGCTTTTGATGATTTTAAAGGGAAAGAGACAAGAGTTATTTCTGCCGCAGTTCTTATGTCCTTCCCAGAATTGCATGTTGTTGAAAGTAAAAGTGTAATTGAGAAGGTTGATTTTCCATACATCCCTGGATTTCTAATGTTTAGAGAAGGTAAGAGTGCAATAAGGGTTTTAAAAGAGATTACAGTAAGTGAGAGAAAAGCTGTCGTTCTCGTGGATGGGAGTGGCATTGCCCATCCCAGAAGATGCGGCCTTGCAAGTTACATAGCTATAAAAACTGGGCTCCCAACCATCGGGATCACAAAACACCGGTTGGTTGGGAATTATGAGGAGCCCAAGAAGATGGGTGAGGCAAAGCCACTGTTTTTCGAAGGAGAAAAAGTTGGATATGTTTTAAAACCTTGTAAAAGATGCAACCCAATTTTCATTTCCCCCGGAAGCTATATAACCCCTGAACTATCACTTGAAATTGTAAAAGCCTGTATGAAGGGTTTCAAACTCCCAGAACCCATAAGATTTGCAGATAAACTGGCCAGAGAGAGAAAGAAGATTTTGAGGGATTTAAATGGATAACTGGAAGGGTAATCACACAGGTAATCTGAAAAACCGTACAAACAATATTACAGACCTTAAAACTATCTCACTCGGAGAACCGATGGAGCTTGCGAGGGAGGAGGAGGTTACACTCTACATCAACGGATTGCCTTCCCACCTTATGTGCACACCATCTCATCTCGAGGAGCTTGCGATTGGTTTTCTAGTTACCGAAGGGTTAATCGATCGAAAGGATTGGAAAAAAGCCACTATAGAAGTCAAGGGAAATTCAGTTTATGTCGACGTGGATGCAAATTCATTCATTCTTGAGCTAAGGAGCTCGGGTTGCGTTGGGGTGTTTAAAGAGGGTGAGGTTCTTCCAAAGGTTATTGCAAATAAGACATATTCCTTAGATGAGTTGAAAAAAGCGTTGAGATTTATTGAGGTAAAAGAATATAAAGAGACGAGAGGTTATCATATTGCTGCAATTGCCGATAAAAATGGGTTGGTTGCAAGGGCAATCGATGTGGGAAGGCATAACGCAGTTGATAAAGTCATCGGGATGGGTTTTAAAAAAGATATCGATCCTTCAAAAGTTTTTATCGTGATTTCTGGAAGAATAAGCAGAGGGATCGCTGCAAAAGCTGCGAGGGCTGGAATACCTCTGATAGTCACAAAGGCCTCAATCTTAAATTCTGCAATAGAGATTTGCAAAAGAACTGGCCTATCCGTGGTTTCTCTTGCCTCAAACCTTGCAATAAAAGGAGATGCACTTGAGTTATAGGCGAAATTAAAGTTTAAATTAAAAAATAGCTGCTAATGCGCTAGTCCAGCGATCTAACAACGATCTTTGTAGATATTTCATCCTTAAACGAAAATCCCTCCCCATCAAGAAAAACATCATCACCGATCTTTTGAAGAACCTTTCCTGGTAGAAATCCAAGCTTTTTTATAATAAGAGGCGCAACAACAATTTCATGTGAGCCATCGGGGGCATTTTTAAGAAGATAGAAACTCCTATCACACTCATTACATGCCATGCATTCAGATGATGAGATAACCCGGCAAATCCTCTCAGCTACCTCGTCGGTAACATGATGTTCAAGTTCACAACTAAGCCTGTGGGATTCCTCTTTGCTAAGGCCGAGGAAGTCTGTGAAAAAAGTTTCGAATATCTTATGGAACTTTTTAATCCTTTTTGCAACACCTAAACCCGCGTCTGTAAGGACTACCCCGTAGTACGGTTGATACTCCACAAACCCTTTTTCACTTAGCTTCATAAGCATTTCTGTAACGCTAGACGGTTTAACTCCTAGCCTTTTTGCGAGATCGTTGGTCTTTACTACCTTCTTTTTTTTCTCCTGGATATCATAGATGGCTTCAAGATATTCTTCAACTCTTTCCACAAAAAAGATAGGATATTTAATTAAATATGCTTTTCTATATCAGATTACAGGATTGTTGGATTAAATTACTGAGTTTATGATAATCAATAGGATTCTACTTCTATTTTATACTTCTTGGAAGTTGCAATCTGGAAGCGGGATGAATTTTGTCGAATTGAATAGCCGAGCTGAAAAATTAAAGAACAGATTCAATGAATTCCCTCACCTTTCTTGAGATGATATCAAATTTCCCGAAATAAAAATGATCCGTATCAACTTCAAAAAATTCCTTTGGAGGATTTAACCAGTTAAAAATCTCTTTTGACTCTTCAAAAGAGACAAATTGATCATTTTTAGCAGATATAATCAATTTTGGTATTTTGCTGTTTTTCAACTGGATTTTGTTTATCTCCCTCATAGGAGAGATAAGCACAAGCGCATCGGCATATTCAGATATGTTTGATGAGATTACACTTCCGAATGAATAACCTACCAACCCTACAAGCTCGTGTCGAGCCTTTAAATACAAAATACACTTTCTGGCATCCTCTACCTCACCAAGTCCCTCTCTGAAGGGTCTCGAATAATCAAATCTTAGTGTTGAATATCCAGCTTTTTTAAGTTCATCGGCAATCCTTTCAAGCCTAACATCGTATTTGCTACCCCCCATTTCCGGATGGGGTGGACAGAGCATTACTGCATTTTCCCCCCTGATTTCATATATACAGCTTATTCCATCAATATTCAGTTCCGCCATTTTATCACCAAATTAGTAACTTCTCTTCTTACCTGAACCAATTCTTTCTCTAATTTCCTCGATTGCTTCAACTACCGCTTCTTTGATTTCATCACTTTCCTCTATTAATAGTTCTTCGAGAATTTTTAACTCATTTTCCCCTCCAATCTTCCCAAGGGCCATTATTGCATCCTCTCTAACCCTGGGATCATCATCCTGCAGCAAACTCACAATTTTAAGTCTTAAACCTTCCAAATCTCTATTCTTCTCAGACAGTTCTTCAAGAAGATACATTACACCAAGTCTTAGGAAGAGATCATCCTCTTTGAAAAGCTTCGGTAAAACTCTATCAAATTCCATATTTAGAATCATATAGGAAAGTTCCCCGGCTTTCCCATCCTTTATCATTTCTACGATGTACTCTGAAATATAGTCTGGGTCATTGGATTTTTCTGCCAATTCTAACAACTCTTTGAGACTTTTTTCACCTGTAACTCTGATTTTCTGATCTACCAGTATTACCGGAACGGACATTATTCCGAACTTTTCTTGCAGTTCCTTAAATTGCGTCACATCTACGACGTTCACCTCAATCTTGGGATTTACAATTGCAAACTGAAGAAGTTTTTTAACAACTTTCGAGCAGTGGGGACAGAAGGGTGCGACAAAGATTGTGAACTCTGCACCTCTTGCTTTTTTAATCAATTCAGCCTTTTCCATAACATCTTCCTCAAAACTTTCCTCATTCTTTAAAATCTTCAAAATTTCTACAATTACCTTTCTTTCCAGCCCCTCAGGATATCCATAATACCTGATTTTCCCCGAACCCTCCTTCTTCAGCTCGATCATTGGGAAAACACCAAAGGTATTCTTACTATTCCTACTATCCCTACCATCCTTACTACCTCTACTATCTCCCGCATCACCGAGTCTAAGGTCTAGATTGAGCTCTTTGAAAAACTTCATTACCTCTTCCGAGGGTTTATTGTTGAAATACAAATTGGCCTTTACCTCAATTGATTTTTTCATAAACTAACCTTTATTCAGGAAATTGATTCCTTTCTCTGTATAACGAACTGTTTGTTGAACATCGCAACCTCATTTTTGGGCTCAATGCTTAATACCTTGTCAAAAACCTCTATTGCTTCATCGAATTTGCCCATCCTACCGAGGATTATTCCGATATTGTTCATCGCCTGCATGTTCTTCGGATTGACCTCTAGAACTTTTTCAAAGCACTTGATGGCATCCTCAAATCTCTCCATATGATAATACGTCAATCCAAGGTTGTACCATGCTGTTGGATTTTCAGGCTCAAGATCTATCGCTTTTTTTATAATCTTCTCAGCTTCTTCGCATCTCCCAAGGTTGTTCAGGACATATCCCATGTTTGCAAGGACATTGTAGTCTTTTTCATTAATTTTAAGTATTCTTTCAAAGCATTGTAACGACTCATTGAATCTTCTTCCATTCATCAAAGCAATTCCTAAGTTAAAAAGACCATCCACGTAATGAGTGTTCAGCTCAACTGCTCGAACAAAGCATTGGATTGCATCTTCGTGTCTCCCGAGTTCATATAGTGCTATACCCAGATTGTTCCAAGCGGATGGATTTTTAGAATTTTTTTCTAAGCTTTTCTGAAAGCAAGTTATCTCTTCATGAATATTATCGCTTTTCAGACCCTTTTCAAACCATTCCTCAGCTGAAAGGTCGTCATCTTTATTTTTCACATCTTTGTCATTCCCTTTTTCACTTTCTTTTACCACAACGATTCCTCCCGAATTCTTAACTGAGGTGAAAGACTTTCAAGTTTGTGGTATTAAAAATGTTGCCTATAATGAACCATGCCCGCGAAAATTCCAAAAATTTTAATACCGTCTAAATTTTACTAGTTAGAAAATAACTAATGGAGAGTATATTGATGATTTTTGGTGAGTGTTCAATCCTACCAGAGAAAAGATCGGCAATTCCGAGTATCCCGATCAGAAAGTTTTTCAAATGGATATGCCTTGATAAAAAGGAGGTGTGAGGGTGAGTCTCGAAAAAATGTTTCTGCACGAGAAAACGGTTGATATTATGCTGAAAATCCTCGAGGCTGAGGAAAAGGGTGAGGATGCCTATCCTTTAGGGATATCAAAAGAGGTCGGTTCCCCCTACAGCTACATTTCCAAAGTTCTAAGTGAGTTCGAAGAAAACGCCCTTATCGAGAGTGAATTTAAGGGGAGAGTCAGAAGGGTTAAATTCACCCAAGAAGGGAGGAAAATTGCCGAAATATTCTCCAAACTCAGGAAAGAGCTAAAAAAAGATTTTGTTGCAAGAAAAAAACTGAATATACTAGAGGGAGTTGTCAATAGCGCAGACGGAAAGAACGATGAAGAGACATTTAAAATACTTGCCCCTGTTAAAACGGAGCTTACAATCCTGAAAAACCAGACTAATGATAAGGAAACTATTGAGCTCGTAAAGAACCTTGAAAGGAAGATAGATGAAATGATCAAATGGGAGTAAGGTTAGTCCCTGAATAGTTTTTGAGAGGGTCTCAAAATGATTGAGGTCGAAAGGCTAGAAAGAAAAGTTGAAGAGCTCAGAGATTTTGGTGTAGATTTACTGTCCAAACTTATTGAGATAAAAGCAATAAGTCCTGAATCAGGTGGGGAAGGAGAGCTAAAAAAGGCAGAATTTCTTATGCAATTCCTAGAGGGGTTTGAGGTTGAGAGAATAGATGCAAAGGATGAGAGGGCTTTTGGGGGTGTAAGACCTAATATTATCGCTAGAATTAAAGGAAAGAGTAAGAAAACAATCTGGATAGTTTCTCACATGGATGTGGTCCCAGAGGGAGATGAGAAACTCTGGGATACTCCCCCATTCAAAGCAGTTGTGAAGGATGGAAAGATTTACGGGAGGGGGAGCGAAGATAATGGTCAGAGTCTTGTAGCTTCTTTGATGGCTGGAAAATCCATTATCGAGTTGGGATTGGAGCCTGAATATACCTATGCTTTAGCTTTTGTTTCCGATGAGGAGATGGGAAGTAAGTTTGGGATTCAGGAACTTATAAAAAGAGATATTTTCGAAAAAGATAGCCTAATTGTTGTTCCAGATGGTGGAACACCTAAGGGAGATATGATAGAGATAGCTGAAAAAAGCATTCTCTGGCTTAAGTTCTCCGTTTATGGAAGACAAACCCATGCTAGCACCCCTCATAAAGGCTTGAATGCCAGCAGGATGGCAATGAAGTTCATTTTAAATGTTGATGAGGAATTGAAAAAGAGATTTAATGCGAAAAACAATCTTTTCTCTCCTCCCCATTCTACTTTTGAGCCGACAAAAAGAGAGAAAAATGTTGACAACGTTAACACAATCCCGGGATTGGATGTAAGCTATATGGATTGTAGAGTTCTGCCAGAATATTCCTTAGATGATGTGATAGATGTTGTTGAATCCATTAAGAATGAGTTTGAGGGGGAAGAAGACGTTAAAATTAACCTAGAAATCGTTCAGAAGAATTCTTCCCCTCCAACTTCTGCCGATGCTGAAGTGGTGAAAAAGCTTAAGAAATCCCTTGAAATTACGAGAAGAATTTCCGCTGGAGTTTACGGGATGGGAGGAAATACTTGTGGTGCATTTTTCAGACAAGCTGGTTTTCAGACAGCTGTTTGGAGTACCGTCGACAACACCGCCCATCAACCCAACGAATACTGCAGGATAGAGAATTTAGTTAACGACGCAAAGGTCTTTGCCGTTCTTCCATTCATCACTTAATTTACAAATTCGGCCACTTTCAGCATACCCACAAAAAATTTAATTTTGATTCCATCATAGATTCTCATCAGAGAGGGGTGCAGATGGTGAAAAAGAAAGCAGATAAAGAAGAAGGAGAGAACCCTGTAGAAGCCAAAGAAGAAAGCAATGTAAATACTTTTGATGCGGAAATTAACGACAGAATAGTTGATCTCGAAGACATACCGCATGTCGGAGCTGCGATAGCGGAGAAGTTGAGAAGTAGTGGTTTTTCAACAATCGAGGCTGTTGCAGTAGCCTCTCCAGCGGAATTAAGTTCGGCTGCAGAAATCGGGGAATCGACTGCTGCGAGAATAATAGCTGCCGCAAGAAAAATGGCAGACATAGGTGGATTTGAGAGCGGAGAAAAAATTCTCGAGAGAAGGAGAAGAATAGGAAAGATTAAAACGGGAAGTCAAGCCTTAGATGATCTCCTAGGTGGTGGGGTTGAAACTCAAGCCATTACGGAGTTATTTGGCGAGTTTGGATCCGGCAAAACTCAGATATGCCACCAGTTAAGCGTAAATGTACAGCTACCCAAGGAGCTTGGAGGCTTAGATGGATCGGTTATTGTTATAGATACTGAGAACACGTTCAGACCTGAGAGAATTATGCAGATGGCCGAGGCGAAGGGTTTAGATCCTGAAGAGGTTTTAAGAAATATCTACGTTGCCCAGGCATACAACTCAAACCACCAAATGCTGCTCGTTGATAATGCTAAGGAACTAGCAAATAAGATAAAAAAGGAAGGTGGTAAGCCTGTAAAACTCATCATTGTTGACTCTTTAATGTCTCACTTCAGAGCAGAATACGTTGGCAGAGGTACACTTGCCGACAGACAACAAAAGCTAAACCGCCATCTTCACGACCTTATGAGGCTGGGAGAGCTGTTCAATGCTGCAATCGTAGTAACAAATCAGGTCCAGGCAAAGCCTGATACGTTCTTTGGCGATCCTACGAAGCCAGTAGGGGGACATATCGTAGCCCATACTGCCACATTCAGAATTTACCTGAGGAAAAGTAAAGGAGAATTGAGGGTTGCAAGACTCATAGATTCGCCTCATTTACCAGAAAGTGAGGCAGTTTTCAGGGTGACCGAGAGGGGAATAGAGGATAAGTAAGCAAAAGAAAAGATATTAAATTAAAAAATAACATTTTACTAAATCTAAAATCACCATATTCGTATATTCTTTTCTCTGCGTCATGAGAATTTGGAAAAACTTTATATCTGATCCATCTTGTTTATAGTCATAATGATTGAATCCCAAAGGATTAAAACCGGAATTATTGGATTAGATGAGATTCTTGATGGAGGGTTTATCCCTAACACGGTGAATGTTATCCTTGGATCTGCCGGAGCCGGAAAAACAATCTTCTCAATCCAGTATCTTCTCAAAGGAATAGAAGATGGTAATAAGTGTATTTTTGTCTCCTTCGATATGGACGAAAAAGATCTGGTGAGGACTACAAAATCCCTTGGGTGGAATGAAATTGAGGATTACATCTCCGAAGGAAAGTTGAGCGTAAATAAATTCTTCGCGGAGAATGTATCTTATGTTAACAATGATTTGCTCAATCTTTTGATGAGCGAATCCAATACCAAAACAAGAATAGTTATAGATTCTTTCACACCCATGATCTCTTCTCTCAATTTCGAATCCAGGAATGATGTGAATTGGTTTTTCAACAAGTTGAGAGAGATAGGAACTGCTGTCATAACAATAGAGGAGCCACTAAATGGCGATTTAGGTGCTGCTTCTATATCTTTACCCCTTTTCCTTGGTGATTGTGTAATTCATCTCAAGAACATCGGTTATGGTGAGGCTTTCGGCAGAACGCTGAGGGTTATCAAACACAGAAGCTCCTGGCATGCGGAAGGTGTGTTTCCGTATAAAATCCTGAACGGAATAGGTATTTACGTTGAGAGTGTCGATTACCTTAAAGAGGTAAAAGAAAAAATCGATGTTAATGCAATTCTCGAAGAACTGGGAATTTCAAGAGAAGATGTTGATCCTAAGGTGATGGAGAGAATCGAGAGAGTCGCAACCTCAGCAAGTGAAAGTGCAAGAAAAGCAATAATCGATGTGTTGAGAGATTCGATTAATATTAAGTAAGCCCAATTGTAAAGTGATCAGAGATGTTGTCAGCAATATCGAGAATCCTCGAAACGCTTTCAATGGAAGAAGGAGTCAAAATGGTTGTTCTTTACAGAATAGATGGAGTTCCACTCTGTGCTAAGCTGAATGTCCCAAAAAGAGAGATAGCCCCAACACTTTACTGGCTTGAGGGGCAGATAAAAGAAATGCTCTACCAGATCTCAAGCCAAAACCTTGATGAGGCGAGCTTTAAGTTTGGGAAAACTGTTATTATGCTATATCCGGTTTCGAGAACGACTGTTCTCGGCATTATGGCCGATGAAGAAGCCTCATCCTATAAACTCGACATAGACATAAAAACCTCTTGTAAACAACTTGAAGAAATCGTTGTCGGTCAGTAAGGACTGAGCAATCCGGGCAAGAACAAGACACTGCAATAACTTCTCATTTTCAAGACAATCTTGCAATTATTATGATGCAACATCAAACACATTCAATCGATTGTCTTTCGTCTATCATTCTTTCGGCTAAGTTAAATGTCTCTCAAAGGCCTTTAGAGTTCTTGTTCGAGTATAAGAGCAGAAAGTGTTAGTAATTTGATAATTCAATTTGTACAGAATGATAATTTGATTTGTGATTTGAGACTACTTTGTCACTAAAAATTAGCTTTTCAACCGGCTATTTAAAAAACGAAGTAAATTTTTTTGTTACTCCACCATGAGAAATAGGAAAAGTTTTTCTATTTATAAACCGAACTACTCATAATCATCAAGAGAAATTGGGGAAAAATGAGAGCTGAGATCATTTACACTCCAAAGAATGAGTTTAAAGAGGCTATAAAAGATATTGAGAGAAGACTAGAAGAGCTTGAGCTATCATTCAAGCCCAATTTTATGCTACTGTTTTTTACAAGTGGGAGCTTTAAAGATTGGAAGAGATATAATGAGTTTTTTAGGGAAAGATTTCCTTATGTGGAAATGCTTGGCTGCATTATTGAAGGATATGCTGCTGGAGATGAGATATGGACCAGAGGAATAGTTGCTCTGCTCGGGGAATTTGAGGGTGAGGTTAAGGTATATTTAGAGAGGGGAAATAAGGTTGAAGAGGTTTGCAAAAGGTTAGGAGAGAGGATTGGCAATGAGTATGATTCCATTCTTGCAATGTTTCCTGCTTTTTATTTTCCCAGCAGATTGGAGTTTGCCAGGCTGTTTATAAATGATAAATTGTATTACAGAAGGTACAAAGGTAGAGAAACGATTGAGGAGAAGAAAGAAATTTTGAGGGATTATTCTAGGTATTTGGAAGATCATTTCGTCTTTCCAATTGATAAAGTGTTGAGGTATCTGAGTGAGAGTACTGGAAGGGAAACCCCCATAATAGGGATGAATTTAATGCCAATGGAAGCCAAGGTTGGGACTCCAATTATTCTAGCAAACTATAAGGAAGTTGGGAGAGGAGTTGCTGCTATGTGTTTTAAAGGGAAAATTAATGCCATTTTTTATGATGTACTTCCAGAACGAGGGAATAATTATGAAGAAACTGCAGAGATAGTTAAAAACTTATTTTCTAATACCGAAGATGTATTAGTTATTAAATCCGGAATCGCTTTGGGTGAAATAAACGGGATCCCACCAGTAGAGTTCCTGAAAAAGAAAAAAATAGGTTTTGAAGAATTTGATGAGGAGAAATTCCTTTCAAGATTAGATAACGGCAAACTTGAAACTGTTTCACCTTACGGCCTAAACTTCATTAACAAACATAATTATTCGTCTATTCCATTAGGACTCGTTAACTCCCCTATAAACATCTATCCTTCATTCATGTCCTTAGATATTTTTTTTGATGAGGTGGTTTTTATGGGCGAAATCTTTAAAGGAGGGCCGAAAAAATATGCTGAAATAGTCAAAGAGAAAAAATTCAATGGCTTTGACTTAATTTTATTAGATATGGATATAATTCCTGCTTTTAAAGGAGACGTTTATAAAGTCATAGAAGAGATTAAAAAAACAACACAAAGTACTTTATCAATTTTTACAACTCCACCATCAGCATATCACCCACATATAAAAAAAAAGAGCCTCTTAGAATTTGAAGATAACATGTATATCTCAGGTGGTTTTTCTAATTCACTTCTAGAATTCAATTAGTCCAAAAAACGATAACAATACTAAAGCAATAATGTTCCCAAAAGTCATTATATTCAACGGTGTTACTAAGTTAGATTTAATTTCCCAATTATTCCTATGCAAAGCAATTAAAACATAAATTGGTAAAATTATGAGAGTTGTGCAAAGATACGAGAGTGTTGGAAAAAAACCTAAGACGGCGAATATAGTGATAGATATGTAAAATAAAATTAAGAATATAAATGAAACTTGAAAAATTTTAAGAGGGGTAAATCGCACTGCAAGTGTTTTCAATCCAGCTAAATTATCGCCAGAAATGTCTTTGATGTCTTTCAAAAATAATCCCCATAAACCTAAGAGAGTCATCAAAACTGCTAGTGCTAATGCACGATAAGTCACTGGATGAAACATGCTCCACAAAGCGAGAATAAAAAAAGGATATGCTAAAACATAAGTTAGAATTTCAGTATAATACCTCTCTTTAAGTCTTGTAAAATACCTACCAAAAACAAGTTTATCTGAGTATATCCATGTCAAAATGAGAGTTATAACAAAGAAAATAAAGCCATTCAAGTTATAGGAGAAATACATATAACTATAAATTGATAAAGAATATAAAAATATTACAAGAATTAGTACAATTTTTCTTAAGTCTTTATTCATAGTAAGTATAGTCTTTTTACCTGAAAGTAGGTCTTCCTCAATATCATTCAAGTGATTCCAAAGGTTAACCGCCGGAAAAAAAGTGTAGCATATAACAATATACTTGAGTAAAGAAGTTATTTCTCTTCCTGCCAATGCAAATACTAGTAATGCCATGAGAGGTAGTGGGTAGCCAATTGTGATAGGCCTAGCTGACAATATTAATATCTTCAAGAAAAGCTTAAAATATAAGAATGATGATTTACCAGAGGAATAACTTGACCTTTTTGAAGGTTTCCTCTGCCTCTTTTCTTTTGTCCTTCATTTCTAAACACCTCCACAACAGTGTAGTTTAATACAGTATTTAAATTTTTTCATAAATATAGATTCATCATTATTATAATTATCTTAATGACTTTAATAATTAGTACTTATAGATACCTCCTTTTTGTTTTTGAAAAAAAAGTCTAATTCTGAACAACTGAGAATAGAGGAAAGAATTTTTGCCCAATCTAACTTATACTTGAAAAGTTTTTGGAACATCACATGATGTTGAGATTTTATAATATTTAAAATTTTTTTATTTTTAGAGCTATGTACAGAGGTTTGGTGGAGGAGATGATCATATAGTATTGGAAAAACTAATGCATCTGACCGACAATGCATTTTACATAAGCTAAAGGCATAAAAAGACACTATCAAAGTAGCTAGATGATGTTCCATTTCCTTATTTCTTCCTAAATAATACATAATACCAGTCTCATTATTACAAGTTTGATATTAGCAATTTAAAACCCATCAGTTAAATCTTCGTAAAAACCGTGAGATCAGAAATGCTGAAAGAAAGGGATAGACGAAAGAGAAAGCGAAAAGAATAAAGAGATATTCTGAAAATTGAGAACTAAAATGGGTAGCTATGTAAAGCGGTGGATTGAACAGAAAATAGAGAGATTTACCCAAGTAGTATAATAGTAATCTATTCAGATACACTGGCAAATAATTTATCGAGAGGCGAATTACGAAATCAATTAGGGGCCCAATATATCCTTTTATCACTATTGGAAAGCTTAGGATGAGGTATGCCAGAGCAATTTTGGTTGATCGCATGTCATTCCTCCCGAACTTTTTAGGTCCCAGCTACATAGCGTCCTCTGCCGTTTTATTCCTTTTTATCAAATTACTCCCTTCCTTGCATTTTATTTTTCATAGTTTTTATAGCCATATCTTTCAAAAGTGAGTTCACTTTCCTGATTACTTTCCTCAGGCATTGGATATGGTTTATGATATGTCTCAGTTCTCTCCCCAAATTTTTTGATTAAGCTTTAAGAAGGCCATTCAAAGTATTATCCTGATTCTGTTAATAAGATTCTTGAAATGAAGTGATATAGGATAATCTGTAAGTTTGGGAGAGTGCTTTGCATAAACCTCAAATTTTTCGTCGAGAGCCCACATTTGGCTGAGGATTGAGTCAGAAGAGACTTTAAGCTTCATCTGAAGCTTGGTAAGCTTTATCTGAGTATCCAAAGGAAGGTCCCAAGTAGAATAACCACCAGCTATCAGACTAGATGCTTTTCTTAAAGTTTCTCTCCAGATTCTCTGATATTCGTTGAGCTTACTCTTGCCTTGAACCGTTTTTTTGATTACATCTGCAAGCTTCGGAGCCATTTTGTAGATGTAATGAAGGCTCATACCATAAACAGGATGGGTTAGACCCGAAGCATCACCGAAAATTACCATGTTGTCTTTTACAACCTTTTTCACAAATCCGTATGGATATAGGGCAGATCTTGACTCTGAATCTTTTTCAAACCCGAATAACTTCCTCGCTTCCTCTATCTTGGGAAATGATATCTCTTCCCTCTTTCTGAATCGATCAGCCATCCCAAATTCCAAAAAGTTGTTATCGATTGGGTAAATCCACCCACCAAAATTTGCAAAGCCAACTATCAGATAAAAAGAGGAGGGATCAATCCATTCAACAGAACTCACTCTTTCAAATTTTAAAGCATTCACAACTGGAGGGAGCTTGAAACCAGCCTTTCTTCTTAAGTTTTCTCCCCCAATGCCGGAGCAATCGACTATAACTTTTGCTTTAATCACCTCATCCTCCAGCTCAACCTTTCCGGGCCCGTATCCAACCACCTTTTCCCTGACTACGTCACTTCTTACAAGATTCTTACACAGCCTTCCATAATCCACCAAACAAAAAACGTCTTCCCCAAATCTGTATACTTCAAAATCCCGATCAACAGTCATTAAGGTGTAAGAATCGTATGTTTTAACGATTGCATCTTCAAATCCAACGATTTTCATGAACGTAACGGCACTAACATTTTTTGAGCCTATTTCCTTCTTTTCTACCAGAATCGTATCAAGACCATCAAGTAGAGAATCAAGAAGAGAACCTGAGTAACCCCCTCCAATTATCACGACATCATACATCAAGAACAATTACGCTTGATTTTATTTAAGTGTTCATGTAAATGGTTCATTTGAGATTTTTATTTGTGAATTTCCTTTTCTCATTTTATCAGCTTTTTATCAGCTTTATTATCAGCCTTATTATCAGCCTTATCATTCCTCACGAAAGGTATAATATCAATGAAACCAAATTCTCCCCATGGTAAAAAGAGAAATTAAAAACACATTTATCACAGGCCTTCTCATTTTCATTCCAATTTCTGCGACCCTCTTCATAATTTTCTGGGTTTTCAGATACATCGAGGATTTTCTGCATCCTTATCTTTCACAGTACGGACATTACTACCCCGGAATGGGCTGGCTCTTAATTATTGGCATAATTTTCGCTCTCGGAGTCCTTGGTCGCTTCACTCTCGGGAACAAACTCATTGAGTTCACAGAAAACCAGCTCAGAAAGATACCAATCATAAGAACGATTTATATTGGAGTCAAAGAGGCGACAAAAGCAATTCTCGTCTCAGAAACTGAAAGGTTGAAGGGAGTAGTTTTAATCGAGTATCCAAGAAAAGGGATCTACACCTTAGGCTTCACAACAGGAGCGATTATCGAGGAAGCTAGGGAAAAAACAGGTAAGGATCTCATCAATGTATTCGTTCCTACATCACCCAACCCAACCTCCGGATTCGTTATCCTTGTGCCCGAAGAAGAAGTCATATACTTAAAATTAAAAGTTGAAGATGCGTTAAAGGTAATCATCTCAGGAGGCTTTACGAAATAATTCTCAAATAATTTTTCTGGATGTTATTTGTAAATTTTAAAATTAAATAAGCGAGTTAACCAAAATCAAGACAGTATCTCCGATATATCATCTTTGGTAAGCTTGTTCCTTCTCTCTTGGTCTTTCCAAATTTTCCTAAATTGATAGAAATATTCATGGAGCTCCAGTAAATCTCTACAAAAGACTACCCTGTGATTTTCAATTACCTCCATTTTCACGTAAAGTGGAAGTTCTTCAAAAAACCAGACATCATATTTCTTTTTGTAAACATCTACTTTCCTGAAAATTTCTTTTAAATATTTCTTTGGGATTTAGATCCTCATTAACCTTAACAACGCAAATATCAAATATCCCTTCCTTTTCCTTCTAAAGATGAACCAAATACAAGGACAGCAAGAGCTTTATCCTTCAAAAAGTTTAATTCCTGACTAAGAGTGACTAACTTATCTAGATTTCTGTTGTCTATTTTCCCATTCATGTCTTTTCTCCCAGCCATTTTTTGACAGTCTCAACGAACTCTTCAACACAGGGTATTACCTCTAAAAGAGAATCTAAAGCGAGTTTGTCATTTACCCCGTTGTATTGGTGAACTAATCGGTTCCTCAAACCATTGGCAGTTTTAAGGCAGTCTGCAGTTTCTGATTTCATAAAAATTTCCCCCCATCATTCAATATTTGTGTAATCATCCTTTGGGATACGTTTTTCATCTTTTAGGGACATCGCGATTATGTCACAAACAGCCTATATCATCTCCTGAGCTGCCTTATAAACTGCAAGCCTTGCTTTTTTCTCACGAGATGCATCTCCGATCCACTCATTGATGTCGGAAATTCTTTCCCTTATGTGATCAATTTTGTCGATATACCTAGAGAGTCTTTTTTCATCCACAAACATCAATTACTACAATTTTATATAAAGTTTAGGGGGTTGAAACTTATTTATTTCTAAAAACCTATGCTCAATAACCGAATAAAAAAGTTAATCGTATTCTCTCCAAGTCTTTCCGCACTTTGTGCAACGGAAAAATCTTACCTCGCTCTCATCTGCAGCCCTGAGCTGTCTTAACCACCAGAAGGCTTCCCTATTACCACAAGCAGGACACACAACATTCGTGGTAGGAAGAGTTTTGACATCTTCTCCCTCAATAACAGGAACATCATTCCGATTCCCCTTTGAGACTACAACAATGCTCTCGCTTTCATCAATTTCTTTCTCATAACCACATTTTCTGCAAATGGCTTTGTTTTTATTGTAGATCATGATGCTCTTGCATTTTGGACAGAATTCCAATCAAATCACCCCTTGCATCCTCTATCATTTTCCCATGATCGAAGGCAAGCTTTGGAAGCTTGTCGAGTGGGAATATTTTTGCCTCCTTCGCGTCGCTCCCGGCTTTCAGCTCGCCTTCACCTATGACGATGTAACAAACTGACACAAAATGACCCCTCGGATCGCGATTAGGTTCAGAGTATACTCCGACGAGCTTATAAATTTTCCCATCCAAGCCAGTTTCTTCTTTCAACTCTCTCAGTACAGCATTTTCAGTACTCTCCCCATACTCCACGATCCCACCAGGGAGGGCATAGTATCCCTTAAAAGGATCATTTAACCGCTTAATCAGTACAATACCTCCTTTATAGGCCACGATAGCATCAACGGTCAGCGTGATATGCTTAGCGTGCTTAATCTGCTTATACTTCATCCTTCACCTCCCATCCAAGATGAATTTTCCTCCAGGTAAAAACTTCTTAGCCAGCTCGAAACCTCTCCTCACATTTCCAATCCCGCTAAGAACATGAGTATCGCTGCCAACGGAATATCTCAGCTTTCTATCTCCACAAAGCTGAAGGAAGGTAGTTGGCGGGGCATCATGGCTTGTATTTATCTCAACGGCAATATCCCTTTCGGAAAGCAAGTCGATTATCTCCATATCCTTCCCAATATCCTCATCTACACTTCCAAAGAGGTTTGAGTGTAAATGCCCAAGCACATCAAATTCGTTCTTTTTAATGCATTTGAGGATTCTTCGATAGTATTCATCCGTTGAAAGCGGGATATGGACTGATACAACCACAATATCGAACTTGAAATCCGGGAGAGCGATTTCTCCATCCGCCAGAATTCCACATTCCACACCACTCAAAACTTCAATATCATACTTTGAGGAAAACCTCTCTATTTCTTCCTGCCTTTTTTTAGCCTTAGCTTCCGTCAGGCCAAATTTGTGTTCTATTGAGTGATCAACTATTGCTATGGTTTTTAATTTAGCCTCTTTTGCTTTTCTGATAATTTCCTCTATCCTGCCGGAACCATCTGAATAGCATGAATGGATGTGCAAGTCATACATACAAATTAACGAATTGTTTAAGTACCTAAATTAAGTTTTTTGCTCATGGATTTCCTCATCCCCATTTCTATAGCTCTGATGGTCATCTTCGTCCTTTCAAAAATAAAAATTCTAGGAGGTATAGGCTGGATTCTTTTTTCTTTGGAGTGGATAACCCGCCTCCCCCATTTCCTTGAGATAAACGATTATTTCAATTCGACTGTTGTTTTTTTAGCTTTTATCTTCTTTGCGATACTAGGAATAACAATTTTGAAAGATAAAGGGAAAAATCTTCAGACATTCATTGACATTACCGCCTTTTCAGCCCTTGCATCACTAATCTACTTTCCTTTCGCAATCAGTAATGATCTTGGCTTCTCTCTAATAGCTATAACTGCAGATCTTACGGCAAAGCTTTCCAACCTTCTAGGTTTTGGTGTGCAGAGATTCAGCGAGAATACACTTGTGCTTAACGATCATTACATAGAGATAATCCTCGCTTGTACGGGTATTGAAAGTATGGCCCTCTTTGCTGGCGCAACGCTTGGAATTAGAGCGGATTTCAGAAGAAAGGTGGTGGCCTTTCTTATTTCAGTCCCAGTAATCTACATCCTTAACCTGCTTAGAAACGTCTTCGTCATCGCAAGCTTTGGTTATTCCTGGTTTGGTGAAAATAGCTTCTATATTGCCCATCACATCATTTCTAAGATTTTAGCCACGATAGCATTGATTCTGATTTCACTTGCAGTATTCAGAATACTTCCAGAGTTGGCAGACCTGATATACCGTCTGAAAGATGTTCTTGAAGAGAGTTATCGAGGGCAGAAAAAATGATAGAGAAGAGTGGTTTAAGGATAATTTTACTCGAAACGATCATTTTAATCTTCTTTCTACTTATCTTTACCCCCCTATCCCTTCTTATTCTTTTATTACTGGCCTTTACGATTTTCTTTTTTAGAGACCCTCCAAGGGAAATTCAGGATGGAATAGTTTCCCCGGCAGATGGAAGAATAGATTTCATCGAAAATCAGAGAATTGAGATATTTATGAGTCCATTTGACTGTCACATAAACAGATCTCCCGTGGCTGGGAAAGTTGAGAGAATCGTTTACAAAAAGGGGAAATTCATCCCGGCTTACCGCAGGGAAGATTTCGCTGAGAGGAATGAGATATACATAAGAAACAACGAGGGGGTTTTTAAGGTTACTCAAATAGCCGGGTTCTTTGCCAGGAGGATAAAATGCTACGTGAAAGAGGGCGACTGGATTGAGAAAGGTGAAAAGATAGGGATGATAAAATTTGGTTCAAGGGTTTGCGTTGATCTTCCAGAGAAGTACAGAATCACAAGAAAGATTGGAGAAAAGGTGAGGGCTGGAGAAACCATTGCTTTGGAGAAAGAATAGGCAGATAAAAAATAATCGATTCTAAAAACAAGGTCCAAAACAAGGCAAATTTTAATTAGTTTGTAGATAATTTTTAAAAGGCATGGTGATGGGATGTTCGGAGCTTTGAACGATATACGTGCTGCAGACATAGTAACAGCATTCAATGCGCTTTTTGGTTTTCTTGGCATATACTTTGTTTTTTCAGATCTTCAGCTCTCAGCCCTTTTTCTTTTCGTGTCGGTAATAATGGATGGAATTGATGGTGCGATAAGCAGAATTGAGCTTAGTTTGCTTGGTGAAGATCTGGATTCACTTGCCGACATGATATCTTTTGGAGTTCTGCCATCACTCATGCTGATAGCGATATCCGATAGCTGGATTTATTATTCAATCGGCGGTTTGTTTTTAATCACGGGAATGATCAGGCTTGCTAGGTTCAATATCCTCAAGATCAAAGATGAGTTCGTTGGTTACCCTATCACAGCATCAGCCCTTTTCATCGGCTCGCTCGTTTATTTAGAGATCGCAAATTACATAATCGCAATCGTTGCCTTAGTTCTTTCCTTTTTCATGATAAGCAACCTTCGCTATCAGAAAATAAGGGATAAAATTCTTCTAACATTCACGGGAGTTGTACTGATTTCAGCTTTTTTCATTAAAGATTCCGCATACATCGTTGCGGGTTTGACTTTGGTCTATCTAGTAAGTCCATTTCCAGCAGAGGTGAGTAGATGGTTGGAGAGGAAGAAAGGAGAAAGGCTGCTTTCGAGGCTGGGATAAAGCTTGGTGCCCTTTTTCACCAGTTCATAGGCGCTCCAGTGAGTTTTGAAAATGTCGAAATCCTTGAGAAGGCGATGGAGAGCTGTATGAGGTTGCAGCCCTATGTTATCGATGCAGAAGTCAAGATTGACCGTGAAAAGCTGGGAGAAAAACTATCAGAATTTGAATATACTTCGCTTAGTATGGAGATGATCGAGGCGAGGGTGGAGGTTGAAGTTAAGGGAGAAAAGGCTTCAGCTGTGCTGAAATGGGATGAGGAGAAAAGGTATCCTTTGATGAGATTGGAGTGAGTTGAGATATAACCACCTACCCAGATAAGATGAATTTACTGAAAAAATGGATTGACAACCACTTAATTATTTACCATAGATAGCTATAGCCTCTCCATACTGGATGATACCTCCTTCCATAGCACTTTCAAGGTCGTTTCTGTTAGAACCTGGTTTTAAATCCAGTTCTCTGTCAAGAACGTAAACTCTAAAGAAGTATCTATGGGGTTTTCCGGGTGGCGGACAGGGACCTCCATAACCTATCTTCTTGAAGTCATTAACCCCCTGAACCGCTTTCAAGGGTTTCTCAACCACCACATCTGTGGGAAATGCTTCGGGGATTACTACTTCTTTGCTTGCAGGAATGTTCCAGATTATCCAGTGGGTGAAGGTTCTCATGGGTGCATCGGGGTCATCCATGATTAGGGCTATCGATTTTGCATTTTCAGCTACTCCGTTAATCTTTATCCTTGGAGACACATCCATTCCATCGCAGGTGTACTTTTTCGGAAAGGTTGAGAATTCTAGTTGAACTATCACCTTAGGCATACTTTCAGGCGTTTTCCCACCTCCTTCTTTTTGGATTTTAGTTTCACTACACCCTGAAAATGCAGAAGCTAGCAGAATTGCAATTAATATGATATTAAACAAGGAGATACCAACTCTCATAGATGTCACCTCGATTCCTAATCAATATTTAGTATATTTGCATAATACTAGAAATAGATTATCCTACTTGTTTAATTATATATCTCAAATATAAAACCAAAGAGTTTACAGCAAAACATCAAAACCATGAGTTCTGAAATCCGAATCGAAAGTAAAAATCCACTCAATCCTCAATCTTCCCATCATTGCAAAGCTAAGACCGTTAGATCTATTTTCTGATCGTTGTACTTCTTGAAGTATTCTAAAGCTTTAATCCAGTCTTTTAGTTCCCAATTCCAAAACCACGATTTTACTACTAAGAATTTTATCAAGCTCATACACCGCTTTTTCCTCCCCGATTCTTTTTTGTAACCCCATCCAGATACTCAACCAACACATGTTTTCCAATTACAAATCTTATCCTTTTCTTCACCGATTCTCTGAGATGTTTACAGCTTCAACGTGGCTTATATCTCCTTTGTCGCTCAGAGCGATCAAAGCGCTGGTGTCAATGTATTCCATTCGTGGGCGTTTCATTTATCCACCTCTCACTTTTTACTTCCTCCAGTCTACTCCCTTGAGCTGTCTCTCCAGTCGCCTCTCTCACTCCAGTCGCCTTCTTTTGTCTCAAAACTTCCAATTATCTCGAAAAAAGAGTCTTCTTCAATTTCTTTCTCATATTTTGTGATGTGCTCTTCAATCGCCTCCCTAACTACATGTTTTATGCTCTTTCCTTTATACTCTGATATGTTTTTGAGAGCCACATGTAAATCCTCACAATTTCGGTTTGAATATGTTTTAGTCCATTTACACTTTTTTCCATGTAATTTCACCTAGTGACCATTTTACATTCAAGACTTCGTTTAAATGCTTTAATTTCCATACATCTGATTAAGCCGACTAAGTTGTTCAAAATCCTAAACTCTAGCGGAAAAAATTGCCCCATTAAGCTAATAATCCCTTCTCCAGAAAACTCACGTAATCCTCCTGGTTTTTTCCAATTATAATGTGATCAAGGACTTTAACTCCAATCAGATTGCAGGCTTCGATTATTCTCTTTGTAACCCTTATATCCTCATTGGATGGCTCTGCTTCTCCACTTGGATGATTGTGAACCAGAATCAACGAGGCTGCCCCTTCCCTTGATGCTTCCCGGACTATTTCCCGTACATCTACAGTACTCGCATCGAGGCTTCCTTTACTCAATTCCAAATTCTTAATGGGTTTGTTACCACTATCCAGTAAAATAACGCTAAAGAATTCCTTCTTTGCATCCCTCAAGTAAGGAAAGTAATAATCGAACACGTAACCGATAGCATCCTTAGCATTCTTTATCTTTTTTATCTTCTCAGCTTTCTCCCTCATAAGCCTTTTTCCAATTTCCAGCGCCGCTTTTATCTGTGCTGCCTTGGCAATCCCTATACCCTCTATTTCACATAATTCGTTGATTGAGGCTGAATCTATCGCTCTTAAACTCCCAAAATGATTTATCAGCTTTCTGGCAAGATCTTCTGCACTGACACCATCGCTTCCAGTTCTGAGAATTATTGCCAGCAACTTTGCGGTACTAAGGTTTTCTGCACCATGTTTCACCAGCATTTCCCTAGGTCTCTCGTCTTTAACCCATTCTTTTATAGGCTTATTTAATCTAAGCCCTGATTTCAAAATTTCCTCCTTTATAGCTTCTCTTACTCTTTTACAATCCTCTTTAGTCTTTAAGTTCAGTTTTTCGATGATATATTGCTTTAATCTATCAGAAATTGTGTTTCCCTTGACGAAATAAATTCGTCCATTTTTCGTGCAGAACGGATATACTCGATTCGCCGCCAGGAATTTTAGTAGTTCTCTTATTTCCCCTACCTCTATTTTCTTGCTTTCTTTCCCTTTCACTTCTCTCTAACTCCAGATTCAGGCATAAAAATTTTCAGCCCAATTGTGATTTGAATTCCAATTTTAAATGTGTAGTAAAGAGTTTGAAGCATAGATAATTTCAACAAAGAAACTTTTGAGCATCACGATTGAGATTTCTTCTCCACTTTCACAAATATGGAAAAACTTATTCAAGTCATAGCGTATTGTTGATACATATAGGAGGTTCAAGATGAGTGAGAGAGAAAAAATCGATATTCTTACAGAAAGGGTTCTTTCACGATTTAAAGGCAGAGAGATCGATCCAAAAGAAGTTTCAAAGAGGCTGAAGCTTTTGATACATGAATTCAAGGTTCCAGAAGAAGAAGCTGTTAGAACGGTCACGAACTACCTTTTAAAGGAGCTGGATGTTTCAAGGGAAGAGATAGTTACAGAGAGCCCGATAAAGAGCATTTCAGAGATAAATAGGGCAGGAGAGTGGGTTAGTGTTAAAGCAAAAGTTATGCAGCTTTGGGATACAGATAGCCCGAATCTCTCACAGGTTGGATTGGCTGGAGATCCAACTGGAATAATCAAATTCGTTATATGGGCAAAATCGAGAAAGCCTGAAGTAAAAGAAGGAAAAAGCTATCTGTTCAAGAACGTTGTAACTGACTCCTTTAGAGGTAGGATGCAGATTAACGTAAACAGAAACTCGGATATTATCGAGCTTGACGAAGACATAGGCCTTCCTCCCCGGGAGATGGAGCTTATAGGAGCTTTGGTTGCAATCCAGCAAAACAGCGGATTTATTCAGCGATGCAAGCTTTGTAACCGCGTGCTTAAGAAAGGTGTTTGTGCAGTACACGGAAAAGTTGATGGATACGATGATCTGAGGATAAAGGGTGTCATCGATGATGGGGTAAGCTATTATGAAGTGATCCTGAATCAGGAGAATATAGAGAAACTAACAGGAATAGGAATCGAAGAAGCAAGGAGAATCGCTTCCGAGAAACTTGATAGAGAATTTGTCCTAGAAGAGCTGAGAAAGAAGCTATTGGGATATTACTTCAGAATCTCCGGTTCAAAGGGGAGCAGATACTTTCTGGTGAGAGAGATAGAGTTTCTTTCACCCAACGTCGTTGAAGATGCCGATAAAATCCTTTCAGAGACCGAAAAGCTAATGGAGGAGATCTAAATGGACATCCTAAAAAGGGAGATTGCAAGAAGAGTTTTCGCTTACGAGCTTTCAAGATCTAACTACGCAACAGCAGAAAGCGGAGAACGATCGCCAAAGTACATCCTGACACCTACTGGAGTAAAATGCAATCGAGTCTTCATGGTTGGAGTTTTGCTCGAGAAAGAAGAGGTTAGCCCAGACTCCAATTTCTGGAGGATTAGAGTGAGTGATCCTACAGGCGTTATTACTGGATTTGTTGGAAGATACCAGCCCGAGGCACTTGAAAGCCTGCTTGAGATTGAACCGCCAGAAATCGTTTCCATAGTTGCAAAACTCAATCTTTTCCAAGGTGAGACTAGAAACTTCCTTTCCATCAGACCAGAGTCAATTAACATATCCGACAGGAAAAACAGAGATTTCTGGGTGATCGAGACGGCTAAGAGAACCCTTGAAAGAGTTAAAAGGATGAAAGAAGATGGAGAGGATGACATTAAACTTGCATTGGACATTTACAATCCCAATCCCAAAGAGTACCTTGAAATTGTAAGAAAAGCCGTTGAAGCTGTTAGAGAAGAGGCTGAAGCTTTTGCCAAGGGAGAAGAAGTGGAGGCAAAAGCAGAACCAGTGGGGGTAATTGAAGAGGTTGAGACTGAAGAAACGGAAGAAGAATTGAAAGATAAGGTTGAAAAGGAGAAAGTAGAAGAGTTGAAACTTGACTCCTTTGAATTCGATGAGTTCGAATTCGAGGAGGAGGAATGGGACCTAAGTGATATCCTAGACGAAGAATAACTACTTTGAAGAATTTTAAAAAAGATGAATTTAAAAAAAGCCGAAGTAGCACTACAAATACAAGTACTAAACTTTCCTTGGTGATAAGAAAAATTTTTATGGACTTTAGCCAAGCTTAGCTACCTTGGGTGATCGAATGGAGGCGAAAAGGGTATCCGAAATTTCAACATCCCAAATAAGGAAGATGTTTGAGATTGTTGAGAGAGCAAAGAAGAGTGGTAAGGAAGTTATAAGCCTAACAATAGGAGAGCCAGACTTTCACACCCATCCAGAGATTCTTAAGAAGGCTTATGAGGCTATGAAGAATGGTTACACCCACTATACTTCTAACTTCGGAATCGAGGAACTCAGAGAGCAGATTGCAGAAATGCATGGAGTTTCGATTGATGAAGTGATGGTTACAGCTGGAGCCAGCGAAGCATTGATGAACACAAGTCTGGCCTTTATAGAGCAGGGTTCAGATGTTTTGATACCAATTCCAAACTTTCTCTCATACTTTACTTACACAAAGCTATGCGAGGCGAGGATTGTAAGTGTAGATACAACTCCAACCGATTTTCAACTCAACCCAGATGAATTGAATGAGCAGATGAGCAAAAACGTTTCTGCAATCTTCTTAAACTACCCAAACAACCCTACAGGGACAGTTGTTGATCAAAAGACTTTGAAAGCTATTGCAGAGATCGCAAGGGATAACGGCTCTGTACTGATAAGCGATGAGGTTTACAGCTCAATTCATTACGACAAAAAACCCGGTACGCTCGCAGGAGAAGAAGGGGTGGTTGTAATCAATGCTTTCTCCAAATCCCTTGCGATGACGGGGTGGAGAATCGGCTACATTATAGCAGAGGAGTCGCTGCTGGACTCCATTCTAAAGATCCATCAGGTGAATGGTGTCTGCGCTCCCGCTTTTGCTCAGAAGGCTGTTGCAGATGTGCTTTCAAAGGGGGTTGCTAAAGATATAACAGAGGGAATGGTTAGAGAATTCAAGAAGAGAAGAGACTACGTCTACAAATCCCTCAGAAATGTTCTAAAGGTTGTGAAACCTGAAGGTGCCTTCTACATCTTCCCCAGAGTCCCCGTAGATTCAGTTGAATTCACAGAGAGACTCCTTGCAGAAACTGGAGTTGCGATAACCCCAGGAATTGCTTTTGGTAGTGAAAATCACGTTAGGATCTCATATGCAGCATCAATGGAAAAACTCGAGAAGGCAATGGGCAGGATAAAGCTCTTTGTTGAGAAATTGGACAGTTGAATTAGTTGACTATAAGATAATCAACTCTTATCAAAATTTTTAAAATTTTTTATGAAATTGGAAATTGAAGGAGATAGAGTAAAACTCAGGAAACTCAAAGTTTCCGATGCAGAGGATATCTATGAGAATGTAAAAGATGAGGAAGTGATCAGATGGACATTGAATATCCCACACCCCTATCCTTTCAGTGAGGCTGTGAAATTTATAAAAAGAACACACTATAAAATTAGAAAGAACACTGGCTATGCTTTCGGAATCGTTCTAAAGGAGACCAACAGAGTTATTGGCATTGTAGACATATTCAATATCGACTGGAAGAACGAAAGTGCAGAGATAGGATACTGGCTCGGCAGGAGATACTGGAACAGGGGATTGATGACCGAAGCTGTAAGGCTAACTTTAAAGTTTGCCTTTGAAGAATTAAAGCTTCACAGAGTATCTGCCACCCTTTTTGAGGAGAATATTGCTTCCAGAAGAGTTTTGGAGAAAACCGGCTTTAGGCTAGAGGGAAAAAGGAGGGAAACTCGATTAAAATTTGGCAAATGGCACAACGAATTGCTCTATGGGATTCTGAGATCCGAATATGAAGAGATACACAAGTCAAGTTGAAATACCCGATCCAGTTGAAATACAGGCAAAGTTGAAATTATAACTCAGTGATACAACTACCACCCCATCTCTTTTTCCTTTTCTAGCTCTGAATCTACTTCCTGCATTAAATTCGATGCGATTTCATCACTTATGAGATCTTTTCTGGCTGCATCCCTCAAAGCACTTTTTTGTGCAAGCAAGACCTTCCTCCAAGCAGCTAACCAGACATCCTTTTTAATGTCTTCGGTGAGTATCGAGGAGAGTTCTTCTGAGATATTTTCAAGTAAGGCCTTTATATCCTGCGACAATCTTTCAGCAATCTCGCCGGGTATCTCCCCTTCCCTCCTCATTCTCTCTATTTCTTCAAGGGAGGCTTTTAACGCGATTCTCCTCCCTATAAGACTCTCATACCTTATCCTGCTCTCATCCTTCCTTCCAAAATACTTTCTTGCGACAAATTCAAGACTTAACCCCTGAAAAACCAAGGAAAATAGGACAACGCCAAAGGTCATGCTTGCAATCTCATCTCTATATGGTATATCTCCCAAAGACAAAGCCAAAGCAACCGGAATCGTGCCGTGAAGACCTCCCCAGAAAATTATATTTCTCCAAAGCATGGATACTCTTTCTCCAGTAATTGGGGAGATGAGCAAGGAATAAGTTGCAACAGCTCTCCCGACGAGAACGGCAGGAATAGCAAGAAGAATTGAGCTGCCAAAAGCAAGAATCTTGTCAAAGTGGATGTCGATCCCGATAAGGAGGAAGATTATGGAGTTGATGACAAAGACGAAGAAACCCCAGAACGTAACCAAAGCAATCCTCGTGGTTGGTGACATCGAAAAGTAAGTCCCATAATTTCCTATTACAAGCCCGGCAGCAACCACAGCTATGACTCCACTCACATGGAGGTATTCTGCAAGAATGAAGGTTGAAAAGGCAACTATCAATGTTATAGCTATCTCTATCTGATGGTCGTCAATAAAACCAAGAATTTTGTAGGAAATGTAACCAATCGTTAGCCCGACGGCTGCTCCACCTATTACAACGAAAAAGAATGTAAGGATTCCATTAAGCGGATCAAAGGAGTTTCTGATCATCTCCAGCAGGATACTGAAGATCACTATGCCGGTGCCATCGTTAAGAATGCTTTCCCCCTCAATGATGGTCGTAAGCTTTTTTGGTGCTCCAAGCTCCCTGAAAGTTGCAAGAACCGAAACTGGGTCTGTTGGCGTTATCATCGCCCCGAAAAGAAGGGCAAAGAAGAGAGGAATGTTCAGAAGGTAATGAACAAGATAGCCGGTTACAATTACCGAAACTATAACGCCAGCTATTGCAAGGACGGAGATCGTTCTGAAATTTGTTTTCAGATTGTCTAGATCCATGTTCAATGCTCCCTCGAAAAGCAGGGGAGGGAGGACTAGAAAAAAGATGAGATCTTGAGTTAGCTTAATTTCTGGAAAAACCCTTAATAACCCTGCGAAAAGACCAACAACAACAAGAGCTATTGTATAAGGAAGCTTTATATACTTAACAATAACTCCAACGACCGTTGCGATCAAAAGCAAACCTATGAACTCTGAGATCTGAATCGAGAGTTCCATGGAGTAAGTTTTGTGGACAAAATTAATAGTTTTGGTCTAATTTTTGGTGTTGATGGAAACCGTGCATGGAAATCGTGCATGGAAACTCCGAATGAAATACCAAATTTTACCACCAAACTTTTAACCGAGAGGGCTAACAATGCCCGATGATAAAAAATCTGCTGAAAAAAGAAAACGAATATGTTCAGGAAGACATTCCGAGATCCGATCTTCCTAGGATCATTCTATTTACAGGAAAAGGAGGAGTTGGGAAGACTACTATAGCCGCTGCAACAGCGATAAAAATCTCCGAACTTGGAAAAAAGACACTTATAATATCAACAGACCCAGCACATAGCCTCTCAGATTCTTTTGATGTTGAACTAATGGCTACGCCGACCAAAATAAAGCAGAAACTTTATGGAATGGAAGTCAACGTTGAATACGAGCTTGAAAGACATTGGGAAACAATTAAGGACTATCTAACCCTCTTTTTTAAGTCTCAAGGTATCGACGACGTTGTTGCAGAAGAGCTTGCGATCTTTCCAGGCTTTGATGAGTTAGCAAGCCTTCTTCACCTCCTCGAGTTCTATCAAAAAAGGGAGTACGATCTTATAATCTTGGACTGCGCACCAACTGGAGAGACTTTGCGCCTTCTTAGCGTTCCGGAGATAGCTAGATGGTACATGAATAGATTCTTCGGAATAGAAAAAAGGCTTTTAAAAATAGTCAAGCCGATCGCAGAGCCGCTCATTGACCTGCCTCTCCCGTCGGAAGAAGTTCTTGACAAGATTCAGGATCTTTATTCGAGGATAGGGCTGCTTAAGGAGATACTGGAGAGTCCACAAACGACAGTAAGACTCGTGATGAACCCGGAAAAGATGGTAATCAAGGAATCTGAAAGGGCTTTCACTTATCTAAACCTCTTCGGATATAGAGTTGATTGCATAATAATCAACAAAGTACTTCCCGCCGATGCCGGTGAATACTTCAAAAAGTGGATTGAGATCCAAAGGGAGTACTTAAAAGATATCGATGATAGATTTCCTGTTCCAAAGTTTATGCTAACCTTTAAATCGGAAGAGGTTGTTGGAGAGAAGCTTGCTTCGATAGCAAACGAGATATATGGCGACAAGGATCCTTCAGAGGTTTTCACAATCTCAAAGCCAATGAGGATTGAGAAGGATGAGGATGGGGGCTTAATTCTTTTGTTGAGGGCTCCCTTCGTGAATAAAAGCCAATTAAAGGTTCTAAAAAGGGGTGAAGAACTCATAATCATAGCTGGCCAATGGAAGAGGATTCTCTATCTTCCCCAGTCTCTTGCTATGAGGGATCCGGTGTCAGCAAAGTTTATGAGCGGTGAGCTTAAAATTAAATTCAGGTGAGAAAATGACAAAGGAGATAAAAATAAAACTTCCCGAAGTGGATGAGATTTGTCCTGCTGAAATCAGAAAGCATCTATTCCAGTCATACAGAGAATTTCTGCTTGCACTCAAAAAGGCAATAGACTTTCAGATTGAAAGGATCGACAAGCTGGAAGAGAAGCTTGCTCCCGAGAAGAAAGAAATAAAGAAAATTGATGTGGAATAACCCAAAATAAGCCGGTGTAACCCAGAGTGGAATAACTAGAATGAAAAATAAGGGAAATTGAATGAATTGAATGAACTCCCTTTATTTTCTTGAGAACTTCGGCTTTCTTCCTTTTCGCCGCAAAGGTAGAGGGAGGGGCACAAAACCCCATTTATCCCTCAGATTCAATTCCGATGTTATTGTTGATTTCCACGTAGATAGCTATAAAGGAGCGATCCAAAGCGACGACTACAGATTCTACAACCTCATTACCCATGCCCATTCTGACCACTATGGACAGAACAATCTCAGCAACATGAATGCACTAGCTTCCGTTGAAACAGCAAAGATCCTTTCAGCGATAGCAGGGAAGAGATTCTCAGGCAGAACTTTCAGATTGGGTGATAAATTTGAGCTCGATGGACTTAAAATCAAGACGTACAGTACGAAGCACATCTTTGGTTCGACTGCTTTCCTTATCGAATCGGATTACAAAATCCTGATAACAGGGGATGTTAAGGATTTCTCTTCCCTCCCGAAATGTGATGTTCTTATTACCGAAGCGACCTATGGAAGTCCAGATTTTGTTTTTGAAGATGAGATCGAGAAACTCATAGAGAATGCTGAAAACTCGACTCTTGGTGTCTACCCAGTTGGCAAAGCGCAGAGGGCTGCGAAAATTCTCACCGAAAATGGATACGATGTTAATGCGAGCCAAAGAATCTCGAGACTTTGCAAGCTATTTGGTATTGATACTTCAGAGGATGGCGAGGTTAACCTCGTTTCTCCAAGGAGGCTTAGTGAATGCAGAGGAAAGAGATATATCCTCACCGCCCAGCGATTTTATAGGTGGCCAAGAATAGTTATCAGCGACCACCTGGATTTCCTTGGAATTCTTACGATGATCGATCACTGCGATCCTGAACATGTTATATTCTACCATGGAAGGCCGACCGAATTCCTGTTGGACCTTCTGGATAGGAATTATAGTCTTCTGAAAGATCTGGATGTTATGGGGTGAAACAGTATTTTTTGATGTGTCTCTATCAATCACATATTTTGAATGATTTGAATTATAAAAATCCCTAATGAATAGGGTAGCATATTTAGAATGCATGAAACTCTTTTGACTTCTTGATATAAATCACTGAAAGTATTCAAATCTTATATGATAGAAATGACATTGTATTTCTTTCTTCACTTCTTCCAGTCCAGTTTCAGAAAAAGTTTTAAATGATATTAGGTCATTTTAATAAATCTTTGCCTGAATAATCTCTAAAAATTCAAATTTTAGCCTGATAGCTTTGAAATCTCACACATAACGGGATCAGGACCATAGAGGTTGCCAAAGGTAAACGCCCTAAATCTGCATCCACCTCGACACTCATATTTTAGCTCACAGAGGTTGCATGTCTCAATATCATCGATTCTCCAAAGATATTTCTCGTTCAACCTCTTCCAGCACTCGAGCAATCCCTCTTTAATGTTTCCAACAGGATCAAAAAATCCACACCTTGAGATGTTTCCTGCAGGATCGGAAGAACAAAGATGAACTCCACACCCATATTCTCCTTTTCCCGTATGGCTCATATCACCAAAGCCATACATGGCCATTATCTTGGCGGCCTCCTTTAAATCTGCGAGCAAATCCAAATTACTCTTTAAATCTCCCTCAATCGATGGATAGTCAATCATCCAAACTTTAACATCGTAATTTCTCAGGAATTTCTCCATTTCCTTAAATTCACCCAAGTTAAGCTTGTGAACCATGGTCGCAATGCTGACATCTATCCCAGCATCTCTCAAGAGTCTTATCGCATTCTTTACTTTCTCAAACACCCCAGGGCCCCTAATCGAATCGTTAGAGGGGAGTCCATCTAAGCTCAGCTGAACCTCATCTACTTCAAGCTTGCCAATATTTCTTTCATCAATAATGGTTCCATTGCTAATCAGAACTTTTCTGAATTCGTAATGCATTAGTTCTTGGATCATTCTCCAAATTTCTGGATGAAGGAGTGGTTCACCACCTGAAATCATTATCTTTATCCCACCTAACTTTTCAAACTCATCGATTAGGAGCTTGAATATACCAAATTCCATGCAGACATCTTTTTTTTCAAGATAACAGTGTTTACATCTCAGATTACATCGATAAGTAACGTGAAGTAGCATGTATCTAAGAGAAGGGATTGGAGATTTAGGAACAAATTTAAATTTAGAAAACTCATCTTCAACTTTTCCATCAAGAAAATCAATGAGCTCCTCCTTTCTTGCGTAATCCAAAATTTCTTGGCAAGTCTCCCCATGCTTTTCTACCAGACTTTTAATGGATCTAGAACCATCACAATCAATCAGCAGGTTGAAAGACTCTCGATCAAGCTCGTATAGCTCATCCGTTGCAGATTTGTAAGCGATGGGGCTCTCAAAATTCCTTAAAATAACTCTATTTTTTAATTGCGGATATTTTTTCAGCTGCAAAGCTCAAATCCTCCATATTCAGTTTTCCTTTTTCGATCAAAATTCTGATGATTTTGAGCGCCCCACACTCAAGCTGTTCATCCGTTTTCTTATAGAAATCACAAACTCCACATACTACTCCAATCAGCTCTTTTTTCGAAATCAAATTCCCACCTCTTAAAAATTAAAAAATAGATTAGGCACATGAAGCGTTGCACTTGCAGATACCCGCTACCTCTTTTTTCATCTTTTTAATTTTCATGATCTCACCTCACACAACTTAATTTTAGAATTTATAAGCTTTTCGCCCTCTAAACTTTTTTGTTAAAATTCTTATAGAGCATAAACCGAATTAAACATTAATTAGAAATTTTTTGCTACAAAATAATATTAAAAGTCTTGCTTTTCATACTTGCCCATGATAATTATATAATTCAGAAAAGGTTAATTTAGGATAGGAACAATTATAGCCATGCGAATAAAAGGTTACAGAATTACCAAAGAATTTTTTCTGGTAATCTTCTTTATGTTATCGGTCTTAGCTTTGATTTTGCCAGCAAATGCTCAAGTTAATCACATTTCTACATGTACTCTCATCGACGAACCCGGTTATTACGTTCTTGATTCTGATTTCGTTGTGAACAAGACCACATGCATTGAAATAAGAAGCAGCGATGTAACTTTGGATGGTGAAAATCACAAGATTACTGCGGGATTATTTGGAGGGACGTATGGTGTTCTCATTTATCACCAGGCCGGATTGAAGAACATAACAATCAAAAACCTCTCGTTTGAGAACTGGGTTTATGGTGTTCTTCTGAGGGATGTTAGTAAAGCTTCGGTTTATAATATTAAAACCAAGGCTGGATTTTTCGGTATATACTTCTCAAATGTAAAGGATCTTACACTCAGAAATTGTAGAGTTTATGATGTTAAAAAAACAGGATTTGGGCTTGAGGGGGTTGATGACGCTGAACTAAGCAATTTAGAAGGGAAAAGTAATACAGAGAATGGGATTTTGCTCTCAAATTCGGAAAGAATATTGATCTATAATTCAGTTTTTGAAGATAATGGTTTTGGAATTTATCTGAAAAACTCCAAAGACATCACAATCAACAAATGCAAATCGGCTCTAAACGAGAAATTTGGCCTATATGTATACAATTCTGAAAATGTGAGGGTCTCAGGACTTGAAGCTTTGCAAAATAAATTTGATGGAATCAAAGTTTACAGCTCTAAGAACTGCAAAATCTATGGAAGTAACTTTGAAGGAAACAGGAACGGGATATTTTTTGAGAATACAAGAGAAAGCAAGGTGATTGATAACACAATTTCAAATTCCGAAAATGGAATTTTTGTTTCTAATTCAAAGGATAACTATTTTACCTCTAATGAACTCTTGAATAATAAAAAGGGAATAGTTTCAACATCGTCCTCCTACAACCTTTTTAATAGCAATAGAATCGCTGGAGGAGCTGCAATTTCCTTCCAAGATACGTCCTCAAGCACCATAACAGGTAACTGGATTGAAAATGCTGAGAGAGGAATATTTCTTGTGAGAGAGAGCCAGAGAAACCTCATTTATTTGAACAGCATTTTCGCCGATAGAAATGCTTACGATGAAGGAAAAGAAAATCTCTGGTTCTCCCCTGAGCTTAAAAAAGGCAATTACTACTCCGATTACAAGGGAAGTGATGCATATGGGGATGGAATTGGAGATCAGGATTACATAATCCCGCCGAAAAATGTAAAAGACATCTACCCATCGATGAGCCCGATCTCTGCGGAGAAAAAAGAAGTTATAAAAGAAGAGAAGGAAACATCAAAGAAGGAAATTAAGGAGACGAACACTCCTTTGCCGTCTCCGGAACAAAAAGTCGAAGAAAGCATGATTGACTTCTATAGCTTTGAATTCCTCTTCGGAATTGGAGCCTTGATAGTGATTGCAACGCTTGTGGCATTGCTTATCAGAGATAAAATTCTTTAAAATCTAGTAAATTCTAAGCGTCCAACTTTTTGCTTTTTTACCATTTCTTTACATTCTTTACATTTCTTTATATTTCAAACCGATTAAAACTTTCAAACCAACCAAAATTGTTTTCAATTTTCCTTTCCACTCATGGTTATGCATAGCAGCCCCGAAGTATGGCGGGAGTTTTTCGAATCATATTATCAGAATGAACTAAACAGGCTTGCTGATGCGATTATATCTCTTGATGGAACCGGTCGATCTATTTATGTTGATTTTCTTAGAGATTTGGCAATTTTCAGGGAAGGAAAGCTTGCTGAAGAACTTCTTGAATATCCAGAAAAGGTAATCGAAGACGCATCCAGAGGAATAGAGTTATCCTTCAACATCCATGACGTAAGGCTAGAGAACTGCATTGCCCGATTCATGAATCTGCCGCTGACAAGGAGAATTCTGATAAGGGATCTGAGGAGTGAGCATGTATCGAAGTTCATCTCTATTGAGGGAATCGTAAGGAAGGTTACTGAGGTAAGGCCTAAGATTGTGAAGGCAGCTTTTCTTTGCGGAGCTTGCGGGAATGAGGTAATGGTTGAACAAGATGACGCGGTTCTAAAGCAGCCATATGAATGCAGGAATTGTCAGTCAAGGGGGAGATTCATTCTGCTGCCTGAGAAGAGCGAGAAGGTGGATAGCCAGAGGATTCGAATTCAGGAGTATCCAGAGAATCTGAGGGGTGGTGAACAACCGCAGACAATAGACGTCTACCTTGAAGGAGATCTTACCGGCAGGATCAATCCTGGAGATAGAGTTGTTGTGAATGGAATCGTTAAAGCCAGGCCGAGAGCTTATGGAAGTAAGAAGCTCCTGCACATGGACATCCATATCGAGGGCAACTCCCTTGAGATCCTTCAGCAGGAGTATGAGGAGTTTGAAATAACCGAGGAAGATGTAAAGAAAATCCTTGAACTTAGTGAAGATCCAATGCTCTACGAGAGGGTAGCAAACTCAATAGCGCCGATAATATATGGTTATGAAATGATTAAGCTTGCTATAGCCCTTCAACTCTTCGGCGGAGTACCGAAGAAGCTTCCTGATGGAAGCGAAATTAGAGGAGACATTCATATTCTGCTCGTCGGTGATCCTGGAGTGGCAAAATCTCAGATGCTTAGATACGTCCACAGAGTTGCCCCAAGAAGTGTTTACACCACAGGGAAAGGGACAACCTCTGCCGGATTAACCGCTACAGCAACAAGGGATGAAGTCGACGGAAGATGGACACTTGAAGCGGGGGCACTGGTTCTTGCGGATAAAGGTATAGCTTTGGTTGATGAGATAGACAAGATGAGACCTGAAGACAGATCTGCGTTGCATGAAGCGATGGAGCAGCAAACGATAAGCGTTGCCAAAGCTGGAATAAATGCAATGCTTCGCTCGAGATGTGCTTTGCTTGGAGCCGCGAACCCCAAATATGGCCGATTCGATCTTTTTGCCCCGATAGTTGAGCAGATAGATCTCTCTCCAACATTGCTCTCAAGATTCGATCTGATCTTCGTTATGACGGATGAGCCCGATGCTGAGAAGGATAGATTGCTTGCAACTCATATCCTTAACACTCACGAGCTTGGTGAAAAGCTGGAAATGCTCAGGAATCTATCATCTTCGGAAATCAAAAGGGAGAAGCTTGATATTGAAGCGAAAAAGATAGAACCTCAGATCGATCCTGAGCTGCTGAGGAAGTACATAGCCTATGCTAAAAGAACGGTCTTCCCGGTATTGACTGAAGAGGCGAAGAATAGAATAATTGAGTTCTACGTCTCGCTTAGGGATTCGGCGAAGGACTCATCAGTTACGGTTACAGCAAGACAACTTGAAGCTTTGGTTAGACTGGCAGAAGCGTCTGCGAGGCTCAGACTCTCTGACAGAATCACATCTCAGGACATAGATAGGGTGATTGGCATCTTCAGGAAGAGCTTGGAGCAAATCGCTTTAAATCCAGAAACTGGGGAGATAGACATAGATTATGGGTTATCTGGCACATCAAAAACTCAAAGGGATAGAATACTCACAATAAAGAGGATAATTGAGAACTTGGAGAAGGATCCACAGTATACGAAAGGAGTGCCAGAGGAAGTGATTCTTCATAGCGCCGAGGAGAAAGGAATTGAAAGGGCGAAGGCGAAGGAAGTACTTTACAAAATGAGGGAGAAGGGAGAGATATACTCTCCAAGACCAAACTACTACAGAATAGTCCACTCTTATTGAAGTCTAAGTTAATTGGCGAAGAATTTTAAAGTCTCTGCAACTTTTTTTTGGTCATGAATGAAGAAGAAAACCTGAAAGTTGGGAACATCGATTTCTCAAAACTGAACGTTTCACACATCATTAATAGTATGAAAGCAACAGCCTTTAACGCGAGAAGACTTGCTTATGCAGCGGAATTATATCGGGAGATGGTCACAGGGAATTATTTTATTTTCCTCACTTTGGCTGGTGCAATGATTCCAGCAGGGATGAGAAACATCGTAGCGGGAATGATGGAAAAGGGATTCATCAGTTGCCTCGTCACAACGGGGGCAAATGTTGTTCATGAGATAATCGATGCGTTAGGAATAGGACATGAGATTGGAAAAGATTATGCTGATGATGTAAAACTAGCTGGGGAGAACAAAAACAGGATTTATGATGTTTTTGTAGATCAGCATGCTTTTGAGGAAGTCGAGAATTTTCTTTCACCTATTATTTCCCAGCTTGATGGAAATTTATCGACTCCTGAATTAATGAGGGAGGTTGGGAAGAGAATAAAGGATAAGAACTCCTTTCTGAGGGTGGCTTACGAAAAGGAAATTCCTGTTTTCAGCCCCACCCTCCATGACTCGATTTTTGGATTACACCTCTCAATCTATAGAAAGAAGACTTTTTACCTCGATTTTTTGAAGGATATAAATCAAATTCTCGATCTTTGTTTCCAAAAAATCCCTCTGGGAGTTGTTATCGTTGGAGGAGGAGTCCCAAAGAATTTTACATTACAAGCAATGCTGCTTGCAGAGGGCTTCGATGCAGCAATCCAGATAACAACCGACTCACCTCAATGGGGTGGACTAAGCGGTGCAACCCTGAGCGAGGCGAAGAGCTGGTGTAAGCTGAAAGAGGAGGCGAAGGAGGTAACGGTTTACTGTGATGCTACAATAGCTTTGCCGTTTTTGTATGCATACTTGCTTGATAGTCTCTGAACTTTGATTATGTTCTTATTTTTTCTCTTACTATCATAAATTTTTTTTAAATCCATATAAATTCCAGTTGTGGGAAAATTTGGAGGTAATCATACAACCATCATCGGAGGAAGGAAGGGTAGGAAGATTGTGATGGAGATAGGTAGGAGTAAACTTGTCAAAAAAGTAATTCCAGGCATAATCAAGGTTGGTATGTCTCCTGGAGGTTTTAAAGCCAAGTTTCTTAGGCCTGATAGTAGGGGAAATCTCAGACTTTTGCTGAGAGAGGGCTCCACAGTTCAGGAGATCTTTATAGTTACAAAAGCCTCTACACATTCAGAGGGTTTGGAGATTGTGAAAGAGCTGGAAAAATTACTGTTCAGAGTATACAAAAGTTGAGAAAGTAATGCGAATATCTGGCGAATATGTAGCGAATATGTGACGACTTTGTACCTCTTATATCTTTGTTAAAACCAGATAAAAAACAGAATAAAACTCGATCGGAGAATTATATTGACTGGTTATTCAATTCAGAAAATTTTTAATTGATAATCAATTTAAGTGCAGATGTTCAACTTTCAATAAATTCCATAGGAAACTCAAAAATTTCGGGAAAATTTTAATAGTGGATTGAAGTAGGAAGGATTGGGTTAAAATGATTGAGGGATGGAAAGAATACGAGATAATCAACAAGGCATTGAACGAGCTTGTTGAAAATTCAAGGTCAATTCCTAAAATAAAAAAGGCTTTAAGGTATATTATCTCAGCAGGTGGGAAAAGGACAAGACCCTTAATCGTTTTGCTAGCCGGTAAGATGTGTGGTGGAAGTTACAAAGATGTCCTCAATCTTGCGATGGCTGTAGAGCTCATCCATACAGCCTCTCTTGCCCATGATGATGTTATAGATAGGGGAACTCTCAGGAGGAACGTTAAAACGCTTCATGTCGAATACGATCTTTCAGTTGCAATTCTCGCTGGAGACTGGCTGATCTCGAAGTCTGTGGAGTTAACATCCGTATATGGAGAGGAAGTCATCAAGGAATTTGCAAATGTTGGCAAAATAATGTCTGAAGGGGAGTTACTGGATGTTTATAGCACTAAAGAGTATTTTGATGAAGACAGCTACTTCAAGTGTATTGAGGGTAAAACCGCTGCCCTTTTTGCATATGCCGCGAAAAATGCTTGTAGGGTTGTATCGAATGATAGAAAAGCAGCAGAGAAGCTTTTTAGTTATGGCAAAAACCTAGGAATGGCTTATCAGCTCGTTGATGACCTTATAGAGTACTTGGAGATCTATGATGACAAAAGCTCTGAGGTTGAATCCAGAACTTTACCAATGATCTATGCGGAAAAGTACGGTTTCGATGAGGCGATGGTGAAAGTGCTGTCTTTGATAAGAAAACACGCAAATCAAAGCGAAAAATCTCTTGAATACTTTGATCAATCTGAAGGGAAAGAAAAGCTCCTTTACCTCATCGATTACATGACTGCAAGTCAAATCAAAAGTTACCTGAGGAAAAGAAAAGAGGATAGCATTCTTGAAGTTTATCTTGATAGCTAAACCCTCTTTAGCTTTTTTTCCATGAGTTTTTTTGAGTTTTCAAACAATAACGAGCAATCCTTTATACCTGCCCCTTTACAAACTGTCTCAGCCTCTTTATGGGAAATTAAATCTGAAGGAGAATGTGCATCCGTGTTTATGATGAGTTTGCATCCAAATTCCTCAGCCTTCCTTGCTACATAGCCGTTTGTCAAACAGTGGCCTTTTCTTGATGTAATCTCTAAAAAAATATCATTTTCCAAAGCTAGCTGAAGGGATTCTTCATCGATAAGCCCTGGATGGGCCAATATGTCTATCTCCTCGTTCAATGCAGCAAGATTCGTTCCCGATTTGACTGGTTCGGCAACGGTCTCCCCATGCACGACAATAATTTCAGCTCCCTCTTTAATTGAAAGATCAACAGCTCTACCTATGAGTTTGGGGGGCACATGAGTTATTTCAACTCCAAAGAGCACTTTTATCTCGTAATCGTCTCTATATTCCTTCAATCTACTAAATCCTGCCAATATGTCGGGAATATTTGAGAAATCCGCATGATCTGTTATCGCCAGCCCTTTGTTCCCAAGTTCTGCCATCCTTCTTATGAGTTCGGAAGGTAAAAGTTCACCATCACTGAAAACCGAATGTGTGTGGAGATCGATCATACAAAATGTTTAAATAAAGGCCTGAAAAACTTTTCCTTGTGTCTGGATTCAGAAGACTCGTTCTGGATGTTCTGAAGCCCCATGAGCCAAGCAACCTTGTTCTGGCAAAAAGGCTTAGTGAACTCGACAACATCGAGGGTGTTAACGTAAGCCTTTATGAGATTGACCAAAATACGGAGAATGTTAAAATAACGATTGTTGGAAACGATATGAGTTTTGAAGACATCAAGATGGTGATAGAGGAGTTAGGGGCAGTTATCCACAGCATTGACGAGATTGTTGCCGGTAAAAAGCTAATTGAAACGGTTAAAACAGAACAAGATAGGTGAAGAGTCCATGATGTCACTTCTTAAAACTTCTTAAAGGCCAACTGGGTTATTAATCGGGAATAAATTAAAATAGTGAGGGAGGGGGACTCCATTCTTTGTTTTATAATGATTGTATATTAAGTTTTCGGTTTTTTGAATTATTAAACATTAATTAAAATTAACCCAACCTCTGGACAATCGATTGTTAGCTCTATGATGAAGTTTGGTTGTTTGTAATAAGTTTGTAATATATCTTCTAATCATTTTGATATTTTAATTTGATATTTTAATCATCTCTTAGAACCTCAAGCAACGGCAAAAGCATCATCTTTGAAAAGCTTGCGATCGTAGGACTTTCGCTCACAAGGGCTAATGCTGCGTGGCTCATGAACAAAAAGATGGAGCTTTTATCATCAATTATCAGAAAGCCATGACAATTATCTCGAAAAGTATCTATCACCTCCTCTTTTCTTTTAAATTCATAGGCCTCAGCATTCTTCACTTCTTTTGCATTAAGGGATATCAGAATAAGTCGACATTTGGTAGTTTCAAGAATTTCCTTAACCTCATTTGAAATGTAAGAGAATATTCCAATAATGTTATCCCTTGCATTTGAAACCATCTCTTTAAGCTTATCCAGAACGAGTTCTCCTCTGTAAATTTTAACTTCTTCTACCTCTACCTCCTCAAATCTTGGCAGCTCCCTTTTTAAGTACTCAATCCCCTCTCCAACTCTTTTTGAAAGAATTGAAAGTATCTCAGTTGTTCTAAGCGCCCTGAATTTCTTGGGTCTATCAAAAGCCTCAACGAATCCCTTTGAAACCAAAGAATTCATGACATCATAAACGGAGGTTCTTGGAATACCACTTATTTCAGCAACTTCCTTTGCCGAAAGAGCCCCCCTTGAAAGTAGTGCAAGAATCGCTTTGGCCTCGTACTCACTGAAACCGAATGATTTCAGGACATTTATTATTTTCATGATGAAGTTTTTAAACGCAATGTTTTTATACTTTTTCGTCGGGAGAGCAACAACAGGTGATAAAATGAGGAGAACAGGTATTATAGCTTTAATAGCCTTTATAGCTCTAATTACCACGATTATTAATGTTCAAGCCTTGGAGTATGAGGAAAAACCGCATATATCGGTTTCAATGGTTGGCTCAAACCAGCTAAGTAAGGGTGAAGAAAGAACCCTAATTTTGACAATTTTCAATGATGCTAAAAGGGTCAAAGTGAAGTACAGGGATGAAAAAGAGGCAATGTTCTTCAAAAATGAGGAGATGCTCTTCACAGCCTACAATCTCACCTTTGAGCTGATAGGGAATGAAAAAATCAGAGTTGAAACCCCAGTTCAGAAATTGCCAGCATTACCATCGATGAAACCCGTGACGCTGCAATACGTTTTAAAGGTTGCTGACAATGTTACTCCAGGCGATTATGATCTTGTTTTAAAAATCAGTTATGAGAGGATTGAAAAACTGAAAAGACTTGAGGCATTTCCGTTACAGAGTCTTCCAAAAGAGTTTAGAACCAGCCTTTCTAGACAGCTCAGCGACATTTTCATGACCAATGCAACCATAACAAACACCACGATTTACGAGTACGAAATGATGACAAAAGAATACAAACTTGAATACGTTGAGGAAACAAAGGAAATCCCTTTGAAGTTCAGCGTGAAGGAAGAGGATGTAAAGCTTAAAGTCCTTAATGTTACAGCAGATAACCTTATCGGGGGAGGGAAAGGGAAGATAGTGGTTGAATTTATGAATTCTGGAGAGAAAACTGCTAGAGATGCTTATGTGACTCTCGAAACACCATCAGGATTTGAAGCATCCGCTTTGGGCATATCTCAACCATCTGCTACTTCTATCCCAACAGGGACACAAATTCCAGGAATGGGAAGGCCAACAGGAGTGTTGCCCATGTCAGGTGTCCCAACTATGCCCAGTGTGCCTAGTACCACAACTTCTCTCTCCCAAGCCCAGGCTGCATACTACATAGGAGACCTGAAGCCTGGAGAAAGGGCTGAGGCTGTGTTCTATATCAAGGTAAATGTAAAGGATGGGGGAAATTATCCGCTAAAAATCAAAGCAATCTATGTTGACGAATCTGGATCGTTAAGGGAGAGTGAAGCAACTCCTTTCGGAATAACGGTAAAATCAGCCCCCAAAATAGTTGTAAAAAACGTTGAAAGCAAGGTCTTTGCCAATGCAAAAGGAGAGGTGAAGGTAACTGTAAGCGCTACAGAAGACCTTCATGGTGCGAGTATTATGCTGAGGGCAAATCCACCGATATCAGTCTTGAGTTCTGAGTATTACTTGGGTGAGATCAAGCAAGGGGAGGAAAAGACAGCGGTATTCAAAGTTAAAGCCTCAAGCGAGGCAAAGGCAGTACCATATCCGGCTAAATTAACTCTGAAATACAGAATGATGGATGAGTATTTTGAAACGAATCCTGTTGAAATTGGTATCCTTGTGAGTCCAAAATTGGAATTTGAAGTGGAAGGAAAGCCTTTGATAAGTGCCGGTGCTGAAAAAATAGTTGAATTCACAATCAAAAATGTTGGAAACTACGAGGTTAAGGACGCAACCGCTCGACTAACAGTTGTAGATCCCTTCTCTTCCACAGATGACACCGCATTCATAGGAGATCTGAAGCCAGGTGAGAGCAAGGTAATAAAGTTCAAACTTAAAGCTGAAACCGTAGCAACTCCAAAACTCTATGCCCTGAATCTTGAGGTTAAATACAAGGATCCAGAAGGGGAGTGGGTCATCAGCGAACCAATTAAAGCTACAATAGATGTTACGCCCAGATCAACATCATATGTGCCTATGGCTGTTGCTGGGATAATTATTTTGGTGATAATAGCTGCTTTGGCCTATAGGAGGCTCAGAAAGTAAATGTTTGAAGATTTACTTGTCAAAATATCCCGTTTCATTGCTAAAAAACCGGGAATAGTTGTCTCGGCAATAGCCATCATTTTAATCCTTTCTGCGATCTCAGCTTCAAACGTTAGGTTTACTTCAACTGAATATAAAGAGTACTTTCCTCCTGGAGACAAATTTTTTGCTCAATCTCAACTTTACGAGAAGGATTTTGGTGTAAGAGCTGATTCAGCCTTCATTTATATCAAGACTGAAGATGTAACAGATAGGGAAGTCTTGGAGTACATGCTCGACCTCGAAAACAATCTTAAAAAACTTGATGGAATCGGCTCAACTGCCTCTCCTGCATCGATTGTTGTAGATGTTTATGGAAGCCTACCACAAGATGAAGCACTATTAAAACGACTCCTTGACATCTACGCTAAAGATCTACTTCCAAAGCCGACAATGGCTCTCATCACAGTGGAAATCACAACCACTTCTTCTGAAAAGACCAACAGGCTTGCAGAAGAGATCGAAAAAGTGATACAGTTTACCCCTAAGCCAATTGGGGTTATAGCCCAAGCAACAGGAACGCCATTGCTTGGATACCAGATAGTGGAAACAACGAAAAAGAACACGAGTAGAATGACAGGGATATCGATCGTATTGATGGTTGTAATCCTCGTCCTTACATTCAGCGGGGTCGTCAGGAAAAAGTACATGGCCTTTATGCCCTTGATTATCTCCGTCTTCTCCGTCATGATAATTCTTGGCTTATTACCAATTTTCGGCATAAAGCTTACAATGGATATCTCAGCAACACTTCCGATTCTCATAGGTCTCTCAATCGAATATGCTGCACAGGTTCAGAACAGATTTGAAGAAGAGAGAAGAGAAGGCAAAGGAAAGGATGAGGGCGTTGTTTTGTCTGTATCTAAGACTGGGTTAGCAGTTGTTCTAGCGATGCTTACCACGATTATTGGCTTCATGTCAATGACCATCCCAGGAATGCCCATGCTCACAAAGTTTGGTTTAATAATGTCTCTTGGACTGATATTCGCCTACATTCTTGCCATAACATTCCTCCCATCGGTTCTCATAATCCTAGACAGAAATAGAAGGGCTGAAAGAAAAGATGTGGTGGGCGGTGGAAAGATAGATGTTAAAATAAGGGATAAGAAAAGCGATAAAAGAAATGTGAAAAACGAAGAAAAAGGGTTAGGGATTCTTGAAAGGGGTTTGATGGTTGTTTCAGGTGTAACGGTTTCGAACCCACGTAAAATAATAACCTTGGCAGTTATTCTCATAATTTTTGGCGCTTATGCTAACACCCAGATAAAGCTTGAAACGGACACTAAAAAGTGGTTTCCTCAGGATCTGCCTGCTTTGGTCAGATTTAAAGAACTCGAAAGGGTCATGGGGGGGCAGTATATATTCACTCTAGTTCTAACATCGGATGAGATTAACTCTGAAACGCTTAAAAAGTCCGATGAACTTGCCAGGTATATTGTAAAAAAGGAAGGCATGGTTTATGATTACGCGTCTTTATCCTCTGTTTTAAAGGAATTTGCCGGCGAACTTCCTGAGGACGACAGTAAACTATCTGTTTTAATGGATATGTTCCCAGAAAGCCAGTTGAAAAGATACATTTCAGGAAAAATGATGACACTTCAGCTTTATACGGATGCAAATACCCATGAGAAGAGACTCGATCTGATGGACAACCTTAAAAGGGACATCCAGTACTTTGGCTGGGATGGGAAGTATTACATTACTGGTTCTCCTGTAATAATGGCTCATCTCGGGGAAATAATGTATGGGAGTCAATTTACAATGACTGTTTCAGCCTACATATTGATAATAGTTCTTCTCTTGGGTGTTTACAGGTCTTTGAAAAGAGCCATAATCCCTTTACTTGCGATATCGACGGTTATAGGTGCTACTAATACGTTTATGTTTTTCTTAGGGATAAAACAGACTATGATCTCAATAACCTTAAATGCTATAATTCTTGGACTTGGGATAGACTTCTCCATAATGGTTTCTGAAAGGTATTATGAAGAAAGAGAAAGATTACCTCCTGTTGGGGCTGTAAAGAGGGCGATCGAGAAAACGGGGAAAGCTGTAGTTACATCTGCATTTACAATGGCTGGTGGCTTTGGAGCAGTTGTGTTCTCTGATTTTCCAGCTTTAAGTGATTTTGGATTAATAGCTTTGGTTGCGATTGTATTTGCTCTTATTTCTGCTCTTACTGTTGTCCCAGCATTTTTAATGCTAACCGAAAAGGTCAATTTTAATCTGAATTTTAAGAATGCAAAGACTTCAATCGGTCAAAGCTTGACTCCTAAAACTTCTGTAAGTCATCAAAGATAGAGAGAAGAGAGCTTGCCAGTTGCATATCCTTCCAGATCAAGCAGCACTCGCTTAAATCCTAATTCTTTTAGTTTTTCAACAATCACATTACTGTCTTTCAAAAATCTTTTAATAGCCTCCTTTTCGACTTCTATAACAGCTATCCCATCGAAATTTCTAACCCTAACCTGCTTAACTCCCATCATATCTAAAACCACATCTTCAGCTTCATCAACCATTTTCAGTCTTGTCTCGTTTATTGGGATGCCGAAAGGTATTCGAGAAGCAAGACAGGCTACGGATGGTTTATTGTAAAACGAATACCCCATCTCTCTTGCAATTTCTCTTATCTCATCTTTTGTAATCTCAAATTCTGCCCAGGGGCTGTAGACATTTTTAAAGCTTTTAACGGCTTTGTAGCCCGGTCTATGCCCCTCTAGTTCGCTTGCATTCGTCCCCTCAAAAACAACCGAATATCCTTTTTCATTGGCGAAGCTCAGCAAGGCTCTGAGCAAATTTTTCTTACAAAAGAAGCATCGTTCAGATGTATTCTCTACAAAATTCTGATCTTCAAGTTCGTTTATCTCTATAAAAATATGATTAACGCCTATCTCCTTGGCTATCCTCTCTGCCTCATATACCTCCCTTTTAGGGGTTGTTGGAGAAATTGCCGTAACGGCAATAACCCTATCCAATACTTTGTGAGATAGAGCTGCTAAAGTAGAGCTATCAACCCCCCCGCTAAAAGCCACAACCACTCCCTCATCTTTAAAACTTCTTATGAACTCTACTAGTTTTTCCAGTTTGTCCGTTTTATCCATAGTAGTGCAACTGTATTGAGATTAAAAGGTTTACCAGGTGTCGGAAACATCTGTCTCAAAGAATTTACACAAAACAATTTCGGGAACCCTATCCTTTTCATTGATTTGGCATTTTTAAATTTAGATATTAAAAATATAAAAAGACTCATATACCAATCTTTAGGTTTTTATTCGTCTCCTTTATACTCTCTTCCTTATCTTTTAGTTCAAGCATCGCCCTAATAGCGTCGATGTTCTCGGGAACCACTATTGATTCCTGATTTATCGCCTGCGTTACGTAGAGCTCTCCGTCGACAATGCCAATTGAATCTGCCCATACAGCATTCTCGTAGAGGTCATAGCGAAGTCTAAGCTCCCTTGAAAATTCGACTATCCTTGTAGTTGATGTGAATCCGTCGGCTGAATTAATCAGCATGATTCTGGGCTCCTCTGATAACGCTTTCAATACGTCATCTTCACTAACGGGATCTTGGAGTTCTATTGAAACGGAATGGACATGCATAAGTGTAGTCGGAACCTTAAATGCTGTTGTGACTATGTTTACATCAGGCAGTACGGATTGCACATCTGGGCCATGGTGGGATGGCAGTTTTATCGGATTGGGCTCGATTCCATTGACAAGACCCTTTTTATCCTCTTTAGGATCCACAACCCTTCTTATCATTGTGGCTCTTACCTTTTTGATCGGATAGTTCTTTTTGATCGTGTAAATCAGCCTAGTCAGTCCTGTTGTATTGCAGCTTACAACCCTGACAAACTGCTTTCCAATTGCTTTTTCAAAGTTTGCTATCGCATTGAAGGAAACCTCAGCCACATCCTTTTTCTCTCCTCCTTGGAAAATAGCTTTCACTCCAAGTTTTTCGTAAAGGGGTTTATTCTGCGCCCCAACCTTGTTTGGCGAAGCATCAACGACAAGGTCAACGTCTTGGAGCAAATCCTCGATTGTACCCTCTACTGGAATCCCAGCCTCCTCAAAAACCTTTACTCTCTCAGGAATTGCTGCATAAAGCTTGTATCCCTTTTTTACTGCCATCTTTGCATCGAAATCGGGTTTTGTTTTTGTAACCCCTACAACCTCCATGTCGGGCTGCATGTTTATCGCATCAGCAACTCTCTTCCCTATCGTTCCATACCCATTTATGGCTATCTTTACCTTCGCCATTTTCATTCCTCCACCAATATTTTGTGATTTTTCATATCCATAAGGGAGATTCTACCTTTAATCTCAGAACTTTCTCCAAGCAACCCAAATAACTTGAGTTTATCTCCTTCAACCACGATTTTAACAACATCCTCCATCAGAACAACTTCTTCACCATTCCTTATCGTCACCACCTTTGACTCACACATCTTATCACCAATTTTGCCTTTATCTGAAAAGTAAAAAACCTTTCGATTAACTTAATTTTTAATCATGATCATTATTCATCTAACTTCCATTTTCAAAGCCTTCTCGAGTTCGGGAACATTCTTTGTTTCAGCGTAGGTTCTCAAGTCTATCCCTTCCATCGCAGCCTCAATTGCAGCCCTGAAGGCTCTTGCTCCAGCTGCAGGACCATCGGGATGTGCATGGATTCCTCCGCCTGCTGCAACAACGAAGTCTTTTCCTAGGGTTTTGTAAAGCTTTGGAACTATCGATGGGACTATACCTCCTGAAGGCATAGGGAAGATTGGCTTGATGTCGTAGAATGGATAGGTTAATGCCTTTGCAACTGCAAGATACTTCTCCTCTGGGAAGAAAGCTTTTCCGTAGGGAGCGGGATAAACGACTATGTCTGCTCCTGCAAGTCTTGGAAGTTTCCCAAGGATGAGGTCTGATCTTACACCCGAGTAGTGGGATTCGTAGTAAATTCCAGCACAGTCCATATGGGCCATTATTGGAACCTTGATGCTCGGGTCTTCGGCAAGCTTTCTTAGAACGGGCAGGCCGGTGGCAAGATAGTTTACAAGGATGCAGTTTGCCCCAAGCTCTATGGCCTTATCGGCATTCTCAAAAACCTGTGGAATATCATCGGATATGCTTACAGCATAAAGCGTCTTCTCTCCTTTCTCCTCATTTGCCCTGTCTATGGCCTCCATATACTTCACGACTCTCTCTTCAACTAGATTGAAAGGCCTATTTCCGAGGAGCTCATCGTCCTTAACGATGTCGACTCCACCTCTGGCAACTTCATAAGTGAGCTTGGCTCCAAGTTCTGGAGGAAAGCCTGTGCATGGCTTGATCATGTTGTTCAGAAGGGGGCGATCCTTAACTCCAAGAATCTTCCTTATTCCTTCAATCCCGAACTTTGGTCCTTTAAACCCATCAACGTACTTCTTTGGAAATCTCAGATCGAGAAGTTTAACCTTTCCCGCCATCGAAATGTTCCCTATTACTGCTGTGAATAGCATCGAAAGCGTGCTGCCTATGTTATCGTAGGGAAAGGCAATCTGCACGATATAGTTTCTCCACCTGACTTCATCTGGAATTAAAAATTCATAGTCAGGGGTTTCGTAGATTCCAATAACCTTTGCAACATGCTTCTTTCTCACTTCCGGCGACTCGCCAGGCACGGGAATCCATGTGCCAGTACTTTGCTCGATCGCCATTATCTGGGAGATGTCTGAGATGTTCAGCATCTTAGGAAAGGACATGTAGTAGGTTGCGATGATGTAGTTCTCATCTATCCCCTCAGGCAAAGCATCGGGATTCGCTTCCGGATCCTCGAATCTTCTGTAAGTAACCTTCGGAATTTCCATTTTCTTACCTCCATTTTCTTGTTTCTTACTTCCATTACTTCCATACTCTTTATAACTTCATAGTGGTAGGATCTTCTTATAATCGATTCTCTCTTTCGTACCATCTTCTTTAATCCTTTCAATGATTAGGGGCAGATCTCCCTTTCCAGTAGATTTGAGCATCTTCTGGGCGAGTATGAAGGCATCCATCGGGTTTACACATGCCTCGGGAGGCAAAACTCCCTTCTCAGTTATCTTGCCCTCTCCCATGAGAATCGCACCTATTGCAGCAGGAATTCCCGTTCCCTCTCCCATTCCCTGGCCTCGTGAGCTTAAGGCGAAGGAGAGCTTCTCAGATTTTCCGTTCATTTTTCCGCCAACCACAACCATTAAACTTCCCACAGGCTCTGTCATTCCCGCTTTCTCAATTAGCTCATCCCTCTTTGATAGGATGAATGCAACTGCAAAATCGATTGCAGCAACTTCCAAATCTCCTACTTTTATTGGTTTTTCTTCAGCCATTCCAATTCTTACAATCGTCTTAATCAGCTCAGCATACTCGGGAGGCAAAACCAAGCCAAGATTGGTGACCCTTTTAACATTTTTCATATATTTAGGCAGTGTTATTGTCTCGGGGTGAGGATAGGCATAAACCTTGAAGGTTCCTATCTCTGGAAACTCTATTTCCTCCTCTAAAGCTTTTCCACTCTCCTCAAAGAGTCTAACGTTTTTAAATTCACCATCTATAAAAACAGGAATATCCATCTTCATTGAATGGATCCTGTGCTTAACGACAGCAGCACCCTCTGTCTCCTCCCCGCCATGGGCATGGTAGATGTCCACGCTCTCAACCTCCATAAAATTCTCGCAGAACTTTGCGAGCAAATTAGCCAAACCAGGAGAGCTCCCCATGCCAATCAAAGCACTCACGCCTTTTTCTTGTGCAAGGTCTGAAAGCTTGAGTTGCTCTATTGTTGCATCGAGGTCGTCGCAAATGTCAACGTAGTTCACCCCCTCCTCGATCGATGCTTTAAGGATGGGTGGCCCAAACTCGTAAAATGGGCCAATACAGTTTAAAACAACGTCAGAACCTCTTATTACCTTTCTCAATTCATCTGGATTTCTTGCATTGCATTTTATAGCTCTAGCATCGCAAGTAAGTTTGCTTGCAATCTTTTCAGCGAATTCAACATTCATATCACCTATTTTTATCTCATCAACACCGTATGCGTCGAGCATCACGGTAGCTGTAGTACCAACCGTACCACAACCCAAAACAGTCACACGCATTTTATCACCTAATCCCACTTCTCCGTCCTTGAATTTAAGCTTGTTGATTCTTATATACGTGTTAATTCCATATCCTAGTTTAAAATATCCTTCAGGCTGGTTGATTTATCAATATAAATTTAAAAATGAATAACCTTAAACGAAATTTCCAAACTTTTTCACTACATCGTGGCCATTTTTAATCCTTTCTGTGAGATCAATTCTTAGGAAGGCTGCTTGGCTCAGCCCATAGGGCTGTATGCATGAGCCTACCGTTACAACCATTCCATCCTGCTCAGCCATTAGAACCTTATTTGGTTGGTGAGAGCGGATTATTACCTTAAAACCCAGATTTTTCAGGAAGGCTTTGGTGGTTCTTTTTCCGAAAAAGTACATAACCCCCCTCATATAGTTATGACCGTTCTCCTCCCTCTCCCAAGGATCGTTCCAGAGCATCTCGACAACATCCTCATCTAAAGGTTTTAAGATATCCTTTTCACTGAAGTCAGTCCTATATTTCTTACCACCAGTGGGAACGCCTCCATGGACGAACCAGTAATCCTCGTTTCCCGCTGAGATTGGCAACTTCTCCCAAAAATCTCTAAGCCTTTTTAGAGGTTCTTCGCCATCAAAATAGGTCCTGAACTGCTCTGGCAGCTCATGTGGTATCACAGCATCGCTTTCATGGTTTCCACGAAGCAGAACCACATCCTCTCTCTCATTAAAAAGCCTGAGTATCTCATAATAAGTTGGAACCCCGTAATAGCCTCTGTCCCCGTAGTCTCCAAGAAAGATTATTCCCTCTTTAGAAATCCCTTTAATGATTGCCTTTAAAGAATGGAGGTCTCCGTGGGTGTCACCTACCACAACGGCATTCTTAAAATCGATGTTTATGAATTTCTTTCCTGGGAGTCGTGAAACGGCTTTGTCAATCTCCTCAAGGAAGTCCTCCTCGGTTATTCTGCCCATACCGAAAATAGAATTTGAAAATTTAAGTATTATGTGTTTGATTTTGTCTAGATAGTTAGGATATTAAATAAGAAATTTTGAGGGAAAACTAGAGGGTAACCATCTGTGCATGCCAGCAGTTTCCTATTTTGAGCACGTTTTCCTTTTCAATTATACCTATTTTTATTGCAAGCTTTACAGCTTTCTCACCTGTTATGTTGGCTATTGTAGCATTCTTTAGGGCTCCAACAACTTCCTCCTCTCCGACCTCTTCATTTCCGTAGAAGTCCTCCTTCACCTCAATCCTGTACTCTCCTGAAGAGTAGGTGTTTCCAACTAACTCAGAATCGCAAACTGCAACCAACACTTCTTTCTCGATCCGGTATATCCTCATTCTGAACAATTCTCCTCACCGGGAGGGTTATCGGGATTCAGTTTAGCTCAGATACTCCTTACGGGATGTTTAGCTCCGCAGGCTAGGCATTTCACGAAAAGAACTCTCTCTTCCTTTCTGAATTCTGTATCAGGGGATTGGCATTCTCTGCAAAGAACGTACCCCTTTACGTATCCATCCAACTCGCTTTGAACTTCGTCCTCGGTGAATTTTCCTTGAAGTATCACCCTTCCACCCTCTAGGATGCCGGCCGTTCCGAGAGACTTCACCATATACTTGTAAAGGTGATCTTCTGACCTATTCAATGTTTTTGCGATCTGACCCAGATTTTTGATTACCGTCCTATTCCCCTCTCTTTGAACCTTTACCCTAGGTATCTCGAATCTCTCTCTCCTTGTCACCTCTTCAGGCATCTCGGCATAAGCTTTCTCAAGTAGCTCTTTGTAGCTTTTCAACTTAGCACCTCCTGAAAACGATTATACCTCAAATTAAATAACCTTTTTTCTTAGCTTAGATGATTTTTTGATTTTTTGATTTTATGAAAATTTTTTGAAACTCAAACCCTCTCTCTTTTAACAAATTTTCCAGTTGGTTGGATGGATCGGAAGAAGAATAAAAAAGATGGGTTTTGCATTTACAGTCTGAAGCCCCGATTTCATCAAAACCCTTGAATAAGTTCTCAAGTAGATCCGAGAGCATACACTCGAGCTTGCTATCTGAACTTATGGCAAAAGCCGCTGATGGTTGCATTTTGACTGAAATGTAGTCGATATGCCATCTTAATTTCTTTTCGCTTGAAAAATGCCTTGAAATCCTCTTCTCGAGATTGCTCATTGCACTTCCGCAGTATATGTAATATCCCTTGGTGAAGTAGAGTTCCCTTTTTCCAACCCTGATCCGTTGACCTCTATCATTTTTAAGAAGAAGAAAGTATGCGCCCTTAATCTTATCACCACATTAACGAACTTCATAAACTATTTTAAGTTTTACAGAGAAATTCCCACGTGCAAGTGTACATCTTGGATTCAAGTGCGATATTTTTGAAAAAGGGGTTGTATCCGTCTATGCTGACGGTTTCAAGGGTTTTAAAAGAGATTAAGGATAGAGAATCGGTCAGTTATCTTTCTCTTATTGATTTGGAGGTCAAAGATCCGGATAGTAGTGACATTGAAGAAGTGAAAAAGGTAGCGAGAAAAACAGGGGACATTTACAAATTATCTGAGACGGATATAGATTTACTTGCTCTTGCTTTTAAAATTAAAAAAGAAGGGAATGAACCAATCATAGTAACGGATGATTACTCAATTCAGAACATGGCAAGATCCTTAGGAATAAAGACCGATTCTGTTGTACAGAAAGGAATATCGGAGAAATTTAAATGGGTGAGAATTTGCAAGGGTTGTAAGAGGAGGGTGGATGAGGGCAAGATCTGCCCCGTTTGCGGAAGCGAAGTCTATCTAGTCAGGGTGAGAGATAAAATTTAATAACTATGAAAAAATAAATTATTGGACAATCTAAAATTTATTTGAGTTATGAAGGTTACAACTGAGGAGGTTTGTGAATGAGCCGGATTGAAGGCCTTATTGAAAAAGCCAAGAAAATGAAGGAAAGGGGGCTTACAACAGGGGAAATTGCGGATGAGTTGAATGTTTCCAGAGAGACCGCACTTTGGCTGCTTACTAAAGCAAGAGGAGATATTACTCCTCCCTCAGATATTTATATTGAGTTGAAGACCCTTTCAAGCTCTCCCTACAGGGTCAGAAATGTTGCAAAGTCCCTTGCAGACATGATTATTGAAGAAATAGACGAAACTCCAGATGTTGTTATTGGAATTGCAACGAGTGGTATTCCAGTTGCCACAATGGTGGCTGAAGAACTTGACTCCGAGCTTGGCATATATTATCCCAGGAAGCTGAAGTGGGAAAAGGATAAACAGCAGGTTGTTGGAGCTATGAGTGAAAACTTTGCTAAAGTCGAGGGAAAGAAATGTGTGGCTGTAGATGACATAATTTCAACGGGATCAACCATAAGAGAGGTTTCCGAATATGTAAAGAGGAGAGAAGGTAAGTTGCTTTGTGCTTCAGTCATAATAGACAAGAAAGGTCTTGAAGAGGTTGACGGGACCCCTGTTTTGAGCCTTTTCCGGATAGTTAGAATATAATTGTAAGCTTGCGAGGCAAAGGATGCACGGGATGCATAGAATGCTGGAGGACTTTAAAGAAGTAAAAAACAAGGTATGTGTTGTCATACCAACTTTAAATGAGGAAAGAAACATAGGGGGCACAATTGACGAGTTCAGGCAAGAGGGATTTGAAAAGATTTTCGTGATTGATGGTGGGAGTACTGATAGAACTGTGGAGATAGCGAGATCGAAAGGAGCAAGAGTTGAAATCCAGACGGGTAAGGGAAAGGGTCAGGCTGTGGCTGAAGCGTTTGAGATTGTTGATGATGATATTGTAATTCTTGTGGATGGAGATGGAACTTATTCTGCGAAGGACGCTGTGAAACTTCTGGAGCCAATCGCAAAAGGAATAGCAGATCATGTTGTTGGAAATAGGTTCTCGGGTTATGAGAAGGGAGCATTTACAAAGCTGAACCTTCTTGGAAACAAACTTCTAAATTTCGTCTTCAGAGTGACTTATGGGGTTGAACTTTACGATATCTTGTCGGGCTACAGAGCTTTGACAAAGGATCTCTATAAGGGCGTTGATTTGAGGAAGAAGGGTTTCGAGGTTGAGACTGAGCTGACAGTTGAGACGATCGCGAAGGGATTCAGGATTATGGAAGTGCCAGTGAGCTATAGGAAGAGAGGAGGAGTTACAAAGCTTAGCCCGATTAGAGATGGAGTGAGAATAGCTTCTACGATCTACAATTTACTTGCAAGATACAGTCCTGGAAGATATCTCTACTTTTTTGGAGCGTTTCTGATCCTGCTGGGATTCTTTACAGGAGTATATACGGTTTATGAGTGGTTTAAACACATAACTCACCAACTGCTTGCAATCTTAACTGCTTTGCTTATCATCACAGGGATGCAGATCATAATTTTTGGAGTTATAAGTGACTTCGTTTTTAGAGGTAATTCAGAAATCAGAAGGGAGTTAATCGCTTTGAGATCCGAAATAAGGAAGATAGGGGAGCTAAAGTTGGGGGAAATTAGGGAAGAAGGCAAAGAAAAATAAAAAAGTAAAGTCGGGTAAGACCTAAACCTGGTAAAAACAAAGGGCAAAAAGCAATAATAAACAAAATTAAGTAAATTAAGTAAGAAGTAAATAATTAAGGCTCCCGTGGGGTAGTGGGACATCCTTGGGGTCTCCGGAACCTCAGACCCGGGTTCAATTCCCGGCGGGAGCGTTTTTGTTTCGGATCTGGAAATTGATTAAACAATAGTTCGCAGAATTTTCTCAGATTTATAATTCTACAACCATATCCAAACTAAAACTCTACAACCTCCAAACTAAACCCAGTATATCATCCTACACCGTCATCTCACACCAAGAATCTTCCTCCCTATCAACCATTTCTCTATCTCCTTCGTTCCCTCATATATTTCGATCGCCTTAACATCTCTGTAAAACCTTGAAATCGGATGATCGCTAAAATAACCGATACCTCCATGGATCTGCAAAGCCTCATCCACGACCTCAACAGCAACTTTTGCTGAATACCATTTGGCCATCGCGGAAAAAACAGGGTCTATCTTCCCTCTATCCAGCATGTAAGAAGCCTTATATGTTAGACATCTTGCTGCCTCCAGCTTGGTTGCCATCTCAGCAATCTTGAATTGGATTGCTTGGAAGGATGCGATTTTATTACCAAAAGCCACCCTTTCCCGCGAGTAATTGATGGCAAAATCCAAAGCTCCCTGCGTTGCTCCTACAGCCTGGGCAGCAACCCAAGTTCTACTTCTATTGAAAAAGTCCATTATGTGGTAAAAACCTCTGCCTTGGATCCCCATCAGATTCTCCTTAGGCACATGGACGTTATCGAAGCTAATCTCTGCTGTATCGCTAGCCCTCATCCCCAACTTTCCACTAAGTTTTCTCCTTTTAACTCCATCCTCTTTTAAATCAACGATAAATGTGCTGAACCTTCTGTGCCTCTCGCCAGACTCCTCGGTTCTGCACAATACAATTGCATAGTCTGCGATCGAGCCGTTGGTGGAAAACGTCTTTGTCCCGTTTATTACCCAGTCATTCCCGCTCTTTTCAGCCTTAGTTTTTATTCCTGCAACATCACTCCCAGCTTGGGGTTCCGTAATCATTATCGCCATTATAGCTTTCCCTTTAACGAGCGGAGGCAGAAAATTTTCCTTCTGCTCCTCGTTCCCATTAACAAGCAAAGTTTCAGCCCCAATTGTCGTTCCGAGGGCTGCGAAGGCACAGCCCGGATCTACCTTATGGAACTCCTCCCATATCAGTGCATTTTCAAGATAGCCGTATCCCTGTCCGCCATAAGCTTCATCGATAAAAACTCCAACAAAACCTTGCTTGCATGAATCTTTCCATAATTTCCAGGGAAACTCCTCTTTTTCATCACATTCTTTAGAATATTTTGGAATTTCATTTTCTGCAAATTCTTTTGCCGCCTTTTTTATGTCTAACCTCTCTTCACCGAGTTCAATCATAATTTTTAATTATAAAATAGTCTACTTAACATTTTGCTTTAACATTTTGTATTTGGTTACAATTTTATTATTTCAGTAACCTGTAAACTATTGCTTGAATTTGGTTATGATCATGGCTGAGATAAGATCGGATTTGGTTCTTTCAAGGGAAAGCCTCATCATATCGATCTTGCCTCTTAATCCAGGGACGATTTTGTCTGGATAATTGAAGGAAACTAAGCTGAAGTATATCTTCTCCATAATTTTTATCAATCTCTCAGCCTCCTCGATCTCAGACTTTCTTAACAAATCAAGGATATATCGCCTCAGTTCTCCGACAACATCTGCTATTCCAGTTAAGACGGGGGAAGGATGGATTTCAACAGCAAAATGTGGAATCTCAAGCCTACTCTCACTTACTATCTCAAGAAAAACGACAGCCTCCACAAGTTCCTGTATGGGATCCCTTGTAATGGGGTAATAGATCTCGGATTGCTTGTAAGCTTCAACTTTTTGAAGTATTCTCTTTGCCTCTTCAAGCAAATTTTTTGCCCCCTCTATGTTTCTGGCATGAACGTTTGATATCGCCAAGGTTGCTTTTCGTCTTAACTCCCTGGAGAGTCTTAAAAGCTCCTCTCTTGCATTGTCGATCTCATCGAGCTTTTTCCTGATAATCTCAAGTTGTTTTTCAAACTCAGAGCTAGTATTTTTCATAGTAAAAATTTCTTCTTCGACAATATAATTCTTGGGATTCAGGGATTGAAGTTGTAAATTGGAGTAAGAGAGTTAAAGAGTTAAGAAAAAAGTAATGGTCCTTTATAAACATATGACTCAAACTCATCTCCTTTCCAGAAGCACGACTCTACTTATCGGGGACTCGTCTGTTATCCTGTAATCTGAGATTTTTTCCAGCACCTCTACAAATTTCTTGATCTCTTCATGATTCGGCATGGCATCTCTGTCAAGCCTATATCTTGAATGGCCGAGGTGCATGTAAGCTTTAGCCTCAACAAATTCTGGAGATGCTTTCTCAATTAACTGAGCAAACTTCTCTGGCTTCATATTTAACCCTTTGATGAGAGTTAACCTCAAAACCGTTCTGCCATCTTTTTCAGACATAATTTTAAGGGACTCAATTATCTTATCCCACAAATTCCCCTTAGGTATATTTAAGGTCTTATGGCTCTCCTCACTGTAGGCTGTTAGGCTGATATACAGCTGATACGGTTCTGCTTTCTCAACTGCTCTTGGATTAGTTCCATTTGTTACCAAGAAGGTTGTCATATCTCGCCTGTTGAATTCATCAACAAGTTCATCAATTCTTGGATAGAGTGTCGGCTCACCGATCAGGCTTATGGCAACCTGATTTGGCTCCTGAGCTTCCTTTAGTTTCTCCCTGTTAACACCTTTCGTCCCAAAAAATCCACTCAGAAGTCTCCTCTGAGCTTTTATACTCTCCTCAACAATAAAACTCGGTTCATCCCACTCTCTCATCTCGGGAAGCAAACCAAGGGGTCGCCAGCAATGAATACAGCCGAGATTACATTTTAAAGCTGGAGTCATTTGCAGGCATCGATGGCTTGAGATACCATAAAACTTCTGTTTATAGCAGAATCCCTCGTCTTTCAATGATTTTTTGAGCCACAAACACGTTTTTACAGCTGAATGGTTACCAACTATCTGGTATCCTTTGAGATCTCTGAGGGTTTTGGAGGTCTTTGTGAGTTTGGTTCGCATCAAATAAAATTTGTTGGAGGGTACTTAATTCTTATTGGGCATATATTAAATTGTAAATTGGTAAATTTTTAAAAAGCTAAGTTCCACGGAAGATTGAATGGGAAATTGAATCAAAACCTTCACAGGAAAACCTCCAAAAATTTTTTCAATAGCTCTCCATCTCCTTCATCAATGGATAAAAAAGTGATAATATTGGTTCTCATCATAACGGCGGTCACAAGATTGGCGTTCTTGGATGCAAGGCCAATGGATCATGATGAAAGTGTTCATGCATGGCTGGCATACGATTTGCTGGAAAACCATCGCTACACTTACGATCCGGCTTTTCATGGTCCGTTTCTCTACTTCTTCACTGCGGGGATATTCTGGATTTTCGGAGATTTAGATCTAACATCGAGGTTTTTACCCGTTTTTTTCAGCTTTACAGGGGTTTATTTTGCAATAAAATATAAAAGATGGCTGGGTGATGGTGTTTACATTTTCCTATTCATTCTCCTTTTTTCACCCTCGATTCTTTACTATTCACGATATTTGAGAAATGATATAACGGTTCTTGCATCATTTCTGGTTGTAGTCTACTGTTACTTCAGATATTGTGAGAGTGAGGGTGTTGAACCAAAGAATGTTGAATCAAAGGGTACTGAATCAAGAAAGGAACTCTATGCTTATCTTGCTTCTCTTTTCTTAGCCATTATGATCTGTTCCAAAGAAAATTCGTACATCTACGTCGGAATTCTTGTCTCGTTTGTCCTCTTTTATGGTTTTTACAATGAGAGATTTAATTACATAAGAGCCAAGTTTCTTAATTGGAATGCCCAGAAGGTCAGAATGATTGTTCTCTCCTTCATCATCTTCTTTTCGTTATTCTCAACCCTGTATACGGCTGGATTCTCAGACATCGATGGACTAAGAAGAGCCACTATAGGAGCGGTTGAGCACTGGTTTACGATGCATGCAAGCAAAGACCACGCTAAACCAGCTTTGTATTACGCTGGTTTGCTCCTGAGGTATGAGTTTCTTCCTGTAGCCCTCTCAATCGCATCAATCCCCCTCTTTTACCAAAGGTTCAGAAGGAAAGAAGTTACAAAGCTTGAACTCTTTTCCGCCTATTGGCTCGGCATGACGCTCATCGCATATCAGGTTCTTTCTCATAAGGTTCCATGGCTTCTTGTACACCTTGTCGCCCCTATGGCTCTCTTTTCTTCTTTGATGCTTAGAGACATAATAACTTCTTGGAAAAACAGAAGCTTCAGAGCTGCACTCGTTCTTCTGGCTGTGGTGTATCTGGCAGCTTCCCTTCACATAACATATGTTAACTACAATGATGCTTCTGAAGGCCTTATTTACATCCAAATTCAACCATCTGCAGTTGAACTGGCTAACAAAATAATTGAAAGGGAAAAGTCAGGCATTCACGGATTGATATTTGAAACTCACAACGACTACTGGCCTTTGCCTTGGTATTTAAGGCACATTAACGTTGCATTTTCAAGTAGACTTTATGGAAAATTCGATTACTATGTTACTTCAGAGATTAATGCTCCCCTCTTCAAAAGCTGCAAGTTTGAGGGCAGATATGAGATAAGACCTGGTTATTATATGGACCTATTCGAGAAGTGCAAAAAAATCTGACCAATCTGTTATCACCAACCTATATCTAAATCCGTAAACTTAGTAAACTTAAAAGACCTAAAAGAAAGACCAAGGTAAAACTTAAAGTTGGTTAAACAGTAAAAAAGTAAAAAGTCACCCAATCTACATCAGGCCTAAAGCGGAAAGCTCGTCTGCAATTTTTTCTACAGCAACTCTTGCATCCTCAGGCCCTTTCCCACCTGTGACAACCATTTTCCCCGATCCAAAAATCAGGACTACAACTCTGGGTCTGTTCAGTCGGTAAACAAGCCCGGGAAACTGTTCAGGTTCATACTCGATATTTTCCAGTCCGAGACCTATTGCGATAGCGTTCAAATTCAAATCAACACCTAAATCGGCTGAAGCGACGATATTCTGAACCTTAACCTCAGGCTCGAGGATAACATCGATTCCAAGCTTGTTTATGATCTTGACAACCTGTCTAACGGCTCGATTTGCATCCTCAACGCTCTTCGAGCCTGTGCAAACAACCTTACCACTTCTGAATATCAGGGCTGCAGCTTTTGGATCCTTAGTTCGCAAAACAAGCCCAGGAAACTGCTTTGGCTTGTATTCAGCATCCTTAATCTCTCTGGCTATCTTATTTAAGTCGATATTCTCACCAATTTGAGTAGAAGCCACAACATTTTCAATTTTTATCTTAAAATCTCTCATTTTAATTCACCCAATAGGGCATTATAAAAAGTATATAAATACCTTTGCCCGATTTTTTTAGATATTTTGATGAAATTGATGAAGTTGGTGAAATTTACTGAGATCTCCTCAAACCCTTTAGTTTGAGAATTACACAAATTTCTCATGATTTTGGGGTAATTTGTATACTCTCTTTGAATATTTGAACATCTACATATTAACAGTTGATCTTGGTTTTTTCGAACCTGAAAAGTCGACTCGCCACATAAAATGAGTGTTGAGTGATCACAAGATAAAAACAGCATAAACACATAAACACAAAAACCAAATGTAAAAAACATTATGAATGTATCATCAATTAATATTTACGAAAGAATTAAGTAAAAGGCATCAAAGATAAACTGTGGAGAAAAGAATTGATATTTTAAAAACGCTATCTTATTCAGACTCCAAGCTGAAATTACCGGAGTTGTTGAATGAATCCAAGAATGAAAAGGTCTCTCTGAGATCTCAGAGACTTTAGGAAAGGCGAAACAAACACTTTCCTCTCATCTTAAAACTCTCGTCGATCTGGGTTTGATTCGGAGAGAACCTGCCTTCGGATGAGGAAGCTATCAAAAAGGCTAAGCTTCTGCTGGAAAAGCTCGGCATTGCTGGAGATGTGAAGCTGGAGAAGGTTTCGAGGGAGGACGTTGAAAGGGTGGATAACGG